>Ga0222712_10000017_pt1 | contig 208199 bp, 157 predicted proteins | sample C33_657DmetaG_FD_165043 | JGI IMG/M metagenome (GOLD analysis project Ga0222712, IMG submission 165043) | Estuarine water microbial communities from San Francisco Bay, California, United States - C33_657D | ecosystem: Environmental > Aquatic > Marine > Unclassified | place: USA: California...
GCTTTCGTCGAGGCCACGGAGATCTCGGGACCGGCGTGGATGAAGACGCCCTGGCCCGTCTCCCGCGCGATCGTCGAACCGACCACGTTGACGACACCCAAGACCAAGGCGCCCTTGACCTTGGCTTCGCGGACGGCGGCCAAGGTGTCGGCGGTTTCGCCCGACTGCGAGACGGCCAAGACGAGGTCGCGGCTCCCGACCAAGGGATTCCGATAACGGAACTCGGCCGCCGGCTGGACCTCCGCGTTGAGGTCCGCCCAATCCTCAAAGGCGAACTCCCCGACCTGCCCGGCATGTAAGGAGGTCCCACACCCGACCAAGATGATTCGCTGGATTTCGGCGAGCTCGCGCGCGGAGGTCCCCATGCCGGCCAAGACCGCGGTGCCATGCTCGGCATCGAGGCGCCCCCGCAGGGCATTCCGGACGGATTCCGGCTGTTCATGGATTTCCTTGAGCATGAAGTGCGCGTAGCCGCCCTTCTCGACCGCGCCGGGATCCAAGCCGAGTTCCGCCACTTCGCGTTCGCGGACCACATCGTGGCGGTCGCGGATGTCGACACGGTCGGCCGTGACGACCGCGATATCCCCATCGTCCAAATAAATGACGCGGCGGGTATGCGCGACCAAGGCCGCGGCATCCGAGGCGACCAGGGTCTCGCCTTCGCCCAAACCTAGGACCAAGGGACTGCCCTTGCGGGCCACGACCATGACGCCGGGTTCGTCGACGGCGATGACGGCGATGCCATAAGCGCCTTCGACTTGCGCCAAAGCCTGCCCCACGGCTTTGCGCAGGTCGCCTTGATAATGCTCCCCAATCAAACGGGCCAAGGCTTCGGTGTCGGTTTCCGAGACGAAGGCATGACCCTTGGCCTCCAAACGGGCGCGGATCGCCCGGTAGTTCTCGATGATGCCGTTATGGACCAAGCAAAGGCGGCGATCGCCGGAAAAATGCGGGTGGGCGTTCGGCTCGGTCGGCGCCCCATGCGTCGCCCAGCGGGTATGCGCGATACCGACCGGCGCCGCCACCTCGGGGGTGCCCGCGAGCTCGGCCGTCACTTTCGCGGTCAAGTGCATGACCTTCCCGACGGCGCGGATGGCGGTCAGCCGACCGCTCGGCGCCTGCAACGCCAAGCCGGCGGAGTCGTAGCCACGATACTCTAGGCGACGCAAACCACCGAGCAAGATGGGCGCCGCCGGCTGGCGACCGACATATCCGATGATGCCGCACATGTCAGACGAGATCGCGGTCGACCACCTCCGCCGGCCGCGTGGTTTGACCCGGCCAGATCTTCCGTCCGGGGTAGATCGAGGTATGGATGCCCGTGTGCACGCCGTCACCGATGATGGCCCCGAACTTACGTCGTCCGGTGTCGATGAGTTCGCCCGCGACCATGGTCCGATGGGCTTTACCGTCGTGGCGCAGGTTCGAGACGATCGTGCCGGCGCCGAAGTTGACCTTCTCTCCCAAGACGGAATCGCCGACGTAGGAGAGGTGACCGACGTTGGTCTGCCCGAGGAGGATCGAGTTTTTGAGCTCCACAGTCTGCCCGACGTGGCAACCGTTCCCGATGGCAGTGGAACCACGGATGTAACAGTTGGGCCCGACCTTACAGCCGGCGCCGATGACGACGTCGCCTTCGATCACGACCCCCGGCAGGATCCGCGTGCCCGCGCCCACGGCAAGTCGTCCATCGACATAAAGCGAGGCATGGCAGTCGCCTTGATTCCGCCAATCGGTCCGTGCCTTGAGGGCCCGTTCGTTGGCCACCAAGAGATCCCATGCGAAGCGAATGAGGAAACTGCCGGTCGCACGGCACGCTGGACCGGTTGCGCCCGGACGCAGCATCAGTTCCGCCCCCTGGTCATCGACCAAGGCCGCCGCGAGCGGGGCGGCCATGAATGCGGCGACGTCGGCCGGCTCCAACCACGCGTGTGGGTAGACTTCGGTCACGCCCCCCTTCGGCCAGTCGCCGGCCAAAGCCAGCCGCTGGTGATCCGCCAACGGGATATTGCCGATCGGAAAAGCCTCCAAGGCACGGGTAGCCGTCAAGGGCTGGCAGCCCGAAGCCGGCGTGGCCGGCAAGAATCGGAAGGGTCGCATGGCTTTAAGCGAGGTCGCGTTCGACGGCCTCGCGGAAGCGTCGGGCCCAAACGGCGACGGCCGCGTCGTCGCGGTGCTCCACCAGGATCCGGATCTTGTTCTCGGTCCCCGAATAACGGATCAAGTGGCGGCCGTGGATGCCGAAGCTGGCATCCGCTTCCTGCACGGCGGCCTGCAGATGCGACAGCGTCGCCAGCGGCGGCTTCGATTTGATCCGCAGGTTCTCCAACGATTGCGGGTACTCCTGCATGGCCTTGGCCAAGTCGGACAACCGGGCGCCTTTCCGCTTCATGATGCGCAGCACCTGCAAGGCGCTGAGGATGCCGTCGCCCGTCGTCGCGTGATCGGCGAAGATGAGGTGGCCGGAGTTTTCGCCGCCGAAGGAATACCCGCCGCTGCGCAGGGCTTCGATCACATGACGGTCGCCCACCGGCGTGGTCAGGACCGTGACCCCGGCCTGGCGCATGGCATCATGCAGGCCGAGGTTGCTCATCACCGTACAGGCCATGGTCGCCCCTTTCAGGCTGCCTTCCGTCTGCATCGCCAAGGCGCAGAGGGTCAGCACCCGATCGCCGGCCACCGTGGCCCCCGTCTCGTCCGTGAAGATGACCCGATCCGCATCGCCGTCGAACGAGATGCCGAGGTCCGCACCTTGCTCGCGGACCGCCTCGGCGGCGTGTTCCGGATGCAGCGCCCCCACGCCTGCATTGATGTTCAAGCCGTCGGGCTCGACGCCGAGCTTCGTGACCTTCGCGCCGAGTTCCTTGAAGATCAGCGGCGCCAAAAGATACGCCGCGCCATGCCCGCAATCGACGACCAATTTCATGCCGCTGAGATCCGTCGGTCCGAGGCTCTGCTTCGCATACTCGATGTAGCGCCCGCGGGCATCATCGATCCGGTACGCCTTCCCGATCTTATCCGGACTGACCGCCAAGGGTTTGGCCTCGGCCAAAATCTCGCGCTCCACCGCGGCTTCGAGCGCATCGGATAACTTGTAACCATCCGGCCCGAAGATCTTCAGCCCATTGTCTTCATAGGGGTTATGGGAAGCCGTCAGCATGATGCCCGCGCCACAACCCATCGACTTCGTGAGGTGGGCCACGGCGGGCGTCGGAATCGGCCCCACCAGGAACACGTCCATGCCGCTGGCCACCAACCCGCTCGTCAACGCCGTCTCCAACATATAGCCGGAGATGCGCGTGTCTTTCCCGATGATCACACGGTTATGGTTGGCCCCCGATGATTTGAGCACCCGGGAAATGGCCTGCCCCGTTTTCAGGGCAATTTCAGCGGTGATAGGGTATTCGTTTGCTTTCCCTCGTATACCGTCGGTGCCGAAGAGTTTGGTAGCCATGCCGAAATTCCATCGTTTTCGGCTTCTAACGCAAGTTAAATGAACGATAACCTTCCTTTATGACAGTAATGACTGAAGTAATCATAAATATTACCATCGAAATGGAACCAGGTCTCTTTCCTCCTATCATACTTAAAACATAGGAGCGTTTATCGTCCCTTTGCTCATATCCCCATGCCTTCCCGACTCCCCTCCGCCCTGCTTCTGTTCAGCGCCATCCATGGTTTGGCTGCGACCTTCACCATTCCGGCCCCGAGCCAACCCAAGGCCAATCAGGTGGTGGAAGTCTCCGATGCATCGCTCGATCGATCGCTCAGTTATGTCATCGCGACGCAGACCGCGCAAGGCGTGAACCTCCTGCCGGCCCAGTGGGATGGCAAAAAGGAGAAGCTGAGCTTCATCCTCCCCTACCAAGATTCCGGCAAGGCGTTCACGGGCTTTGCGACCATCGGCAAACCCAAGTCCCCCATCGAAGTCCAAGCCTTGCGCGGCAAGGACACCATCGAGGTCTCGGAAGTCGGCGAAACGTCCCGCACCATCTTCAGATACCAAGATTCGGAAATACTCCCGACCGGCGTGAAGGAACTCTACCGTCGGGGCGGTTTCATCCACCCGATCTTCACTCCCGAGCAAACGCTGGTCTCCGACAGTTTCCCCACCGATCACCTCCACCACCACGGCATTTGGATGGCGTGGTCGCACACCTCCTTCCAAGGCCGTAAACCCGATTTCTGGAACGTCCACGAGAACACCGGCCGCATCGCCGCCCTGGGCGTCGACCGTGTCTGGTCCGGACCCGTCGAAGGCGGCTTCACCTCCAAGCTGCGCAGCCTCGACACCGGCGCGCAACCCGCCGTGCCCGTGCTCGACGAAGCCTGGACGGTCCGCTGCTATGCCGGTGGCCCGAACGCCCGGGCCAACGTCTTCGACGTCGAGACGACCCAAAAGAACATCGCCACCGACCCCTTGGAACTGACGAAGCACATCTACGGCGGGCTCGGTTTCCGCGGCCGTGCGGATTGGGACGCGAAGGCGAAGCTGCGCTTCCTGACGTCGGAAGGCGCCACGGACCGCAAGCAAGGCGATGGTCAACGTGCCCGCTGGTTATACTTCGGTGGACCCGCCGACGGCAAGACCGTGGGCGTTGCCATCCTGTGCCACCCGGACAACCTCAACGCCCCGCAAGCGACGCGTTTCAACCCGACCATGCCGTTCGTGGCCTACACGCCTGCGCATGCCGGCAACACCCGCATCGCGCCTGGCTCCAGCTTCACGCAGAAGTTCCGTTTCGTCGTCTTTACGGGCGAACCAGACCCGCTCTTACTGGAATCCTATTGGCAAGGTTTTGCCGGTCCAGCGAGCGTCACGGTAAAATAGGGTGATTCACGGATTGAGGTCACTGCGTCAGCCAACATACCTATCCACATGCCTCGCCCCTCGCTCTCCCTTGCGCTGCTCTGCCTGACGCTTGGCGCGGGCGCGGCGGAAGAACCCACGGTGGACTTCAATCGCGAGGTCCGTCCGATCCTTTCGGACCGATGCTACGGTTGCCATGGACCGGATGGCGACAAGGGGCGCAAGGCGGGCCTTCGTCTGGATGAGTTCGCGGGCGCCACCAAGAAACTGAAGAGCGGGGACACCGCCATCGTTCCGGGCAACCTCGCGCAGAGCGCCCTGATCGCCCGCATCAACGCGACGGATGCGGACGAGATCATGCCGCCGCCCGAACTGCACCGACCGCTGACCGCCGCCGAGAAGGACATCCTGACCCGCTGGGTCAAACAAGGAGCCAAGTACGCCCCGCACTGGGCCTTCGTCTCCCCGCAAGCCCACCCGCTCCCCAAGGTCGCCGACGCAGCCTGGCCCAAAGACCCGCTCGATCACTTCATCGCCGCCAAGGCCGCCCAAGTTGGCTTGCGACCCGCCGCGCCGGCCGACCGCGTGACGCTGCTCCGACGGGTATCCTTGGCGCTGACGGGCCTCCCCCCGACGACCGCCGAAGTCGATGCGTTCCTCGCCGACCCCTCGCCCGACGCCTACGAGAAACGCGTCGATGCCCTGCTCGCCTCGCCGCGCTTCGGCGAACACCTCGCCGTCAGCTGGCTCGACCTCTCGCGTTACGCCGATACCTGGGGTTACACCGGGGACAAGGAGATGTTCGCTTGGCCTTGGCGCGACTGGGTACTGCAAGCTTTCAACGAAAACAAGCCGTACGACCAGTTCCTGACTGAACAGCTGGCCGGCGACCTGCTGCCTAATCCGACGCAAGCGCAACGCGTCGCCACGGCCTACAATCGCCTGCACCGCATGACGTTCGAAGGCGGCTCCATCGCCGAAGAGTTCCGCCAAGACGGGATCAACGACCGCGTCAGCACCGCGAGCTATGGCTTCATGGGCCTGACGATGGAGTGCGCCCGCTGCCACGACCATAAGTACGACCCGATCTCCCAAAAGGACTTCTTCTCCATGGCCGCCCTGTTCGGTGACCAAAACGAGAACGGCCTGCTCTCCTATCACGGCGAAGTGCCACCGCCGTTCATGCGCCTGTTCAGGTCCGACGCCGAACGCGCCAAGGAACAGCAGCTGAAGGCCGCCGTCGTCGCCGCGGAACAAGCCCTCGCCGCCCTCCCGGCGCCGACGGTCGCCACCCTCGGCCCGACCGCCCTACCCGCCCCCACCGTACACCTGCCGTTGGATGGCCTGACCAAGACGGGCGCCGATAACGCTGTCGCCAACGGCAAACCCGCCAAGTTCGAACGGCGCAGTTCCCCCGATGACCTGCAACTGACCCCCGGCGTGAAAGGCCAAGGGGTCAAGTTCGACGGCGATGCCGGCTTCATCCTGCCGGACTTCCGCCAGCTGGGCCGCTTCGAGCCTTTCACCTTTTCCGCCTTCATCCGCTTCGGCGAGAAAAACGCCCGCGCCACGATCCTGCATTCGACCGGTTTCTACACCGGGGATGGCGATGCGACCGGCGTGGAACTGCTTTACGCCGACGGCAAACTGCGTTGGAGCATGATTCACCTTTGGCCCAACAGCGCGGCCTCGATCGTCACTTCCGCCGAACTGCCGCTCAACGCCTGGCACCGCCTGACGGCGACCTACGATGGTTCCTCCAAGGCGGAGGGCCTCCGTCTCTACCTGGACGGTCGGGCCATCGCCACCACCGTCGTGCGGGACACCCTCAACGCCAAGCCGCGGGACAACGCCCTGGAAATCGGCTCGCGATCACGCGATGCCGGCTTCCGCAATGGTTCGCTCGACGAAGTCCAACTCTGGCACCAAGCACTGACCGCCGTCGAAGTCGCCAGCCTGCATGGCCTCGACCCGATGTCCTTGCCCGTGGCGGAGCGGCAAGCGCACGTCCGGGCGCGCTCGGATGCGGCCTACCAAGCGGCGCGCCAAAAGCTGCAACAGGCCCGACGTGACCTCGCCGCGCACCAGGAAACCGCGCCGGCCTTCTTCACGATGGAACACTCGGCCTTGGCGCCCAAGGCCTATGTGTTGACCCGCGGGGAATACGACAAGCCCGACCTCACCAAGCCCTGCGAGCCCGGCGTGCCGACCCGCATCTTCCCGTGGGACGAAAAACACCCGCGCACCCGGCTCGGGCTCGCCCGCTGGCTGACCGACCCGCGACATCCCTTGACCGCCCGCGTCGCGGTCAATCGTCTCTGGGCCCATTTGTTCGGCAACGGCCTCGTCGCTTCGAGCGAGAATTTCGGGCTGCAAGGCGACCAACCGTCGCACCCGGAAATGCTCGACACGCTGGCCGTGGACTTCGTGCGCAGCGGCTGGAACACCAAAGCCCTCCTCCGCCGAATGGCCCTCAGCGCGACCTTCCGCCAGTCTTCGACGCCGGCGGCGGGCGCCCGCGAAAAAGACCCGTCCAACCAGTGGCTCGCCCGTGGTCCCGTCCTGCGCCTCACGGCGGAGATGGTGCGCGACCAAGCCCTGTTGGCCTCCGGCAAACTCGTGGAAAAGGTCGGCGGGGCGAGCGTGCAGGAAAGCGCGCACCGCCGCAGCGTCTACACCTACCGCAAGCGCACCGCTCCGCCGGACAACATGCTGATCTTCGACGCCGGCTCCCGCGAAGTCTGCCAACCCAAGCGCCTCAACACCAACACGCCCCTGCAGGCGCTGGTGCTGCTGAACAACCCGGGCTTCGTGGAGTCCGCCAACCAGATCGCCTTACGCGTCAGCCAAGAAGCCACCGATCCCAAGGCGCAAATCACCTTGGCGTTCCGTCACATCTGCACCCGTTCGCCACGTCCCGCGGAACTCAGCGCCTTGACGGAACTCTACGCCCAACAGAAAGCGCAGGGTCCGCCAGTCGCACCCGACGCCCCAGCCACGCCTGAACCCAAGCCCGACCCCAAGGCCAAGGGCAAGCGCGTCGTCGCCCCGGTCAAACCCGCCTCCCTCTCGAGCGACCCGGCCTTGGCCGCGCTCACCCTCGTCTGTTCCACCATCTTGGCGAGCGACGCCGCCGTCACCTCCCGCTGATCCCATGAGCCATCCCCTGCCCAGTTACGACGGTCTCATGCACCATACGCGCCGACACTTCCTCGGCGCCTCGGCCCTCGGCTTGGGTGCGCTCGCCCTGCGGGGCATCCTCGGCGAGGCCCACGCGGCGCCCTTGCCCAGAGGCACGCACTTCCCGGCCAAGGCCAAGCGCGTCATCTACCTCTTCCAAGCCGGCGGCCCTTCGCAGTTCGAAACCCTTGACGCCAAGCCGTTGCTGCGTGAACGCAACCAGCAGCCATTGCCGGATTCCGTCCGCCAAGGACAACGCCTGACGGGCATGAGCGGCTACCAGGCCACGCTGCCGCTCGCCGGCGCGTTCACGAACTTCAAGAAATACGGGAAGTCGGGCGTCGAATACAGCGACCTCCTCGCGCACACCGGCGAAGTCGCCGACGACCTCTGTGTCATCCGGTCGATGCACACGGAGGCGATCAACCACGATCCGGCTATCACCTTCTTCTGCTCAGGCAATCAGGTCGCGGGCCGGCCCTCCATGGGGGCGTGGGCCTCTTACGGCCTTGGGAGCATGAACGAGAACCTGCCGGCGTTCATCGTCATGGTCTCGCAAGACGCGACCAAGGACCAGCCGCTCTACTCGCGCCTGTGGGGCTCGGGCTTCCTGCCGTCCGAACACCAAGGCGTCCAGTTCAAGGCCGGCAAGGAGCCGGTGCTTTACCTGACGAATCCGGAAGGCGTCTCTCCGCACGCCCGCCGCGGGATGCTCGACACGCTCGGCAAGCTCAACGCCGACCAACGCGCGACCGAGCTCGACCCCGAAGTCGACGCCCGCTTGGCCCAAGCCGAAATGGCCTACCGCATGCAGACGAGCGTGCCGGAAGTCGCCGACCTTTCGAAGGAATCGCCCGCGACCCTCGCGATGTACGGCGAGAGCGTGACGACCCCGGGCTCCTTCGCCGCCAACTGCCTGCAGGCGCGCCGCCTCATCGAGAAAGGCGTGCGGTTCGTCCAACTCTTCCACCAAGGCTGGGACCAACACGGCGGGCTGCCCGGCGGGATCACCCGGCAGTGCAAGCAAACCGACCAAGCCTCGGCGGCGCTCATCAAGGACTTGAAGCAACGCGGCCTGCTCGAGGATACGCTCGTCATCTGGGGTGGAGAGTTCGGTCGCACCGCTTACAGCCAAGGCAAGATCACGAAGGACAACTATGGCCGCGACCATCACCCGCGTTGCTTCAGCCTCTGGATGGCGGGGGGCGGCATCAAAGGTGGCCAGGCCTACGGCCAGACCGACGAGTTCGGCTACAACATCGTCAAGGACCCGGTCCACGTGCACGACCTCCATGCCACGATGCAGCACCTGCTCGGCGTCGACCATGAGCGGCAGACCTTCAAGTTCCAAGGGCGCTACTACCGCCTGACGGACATCGCGGGTACGGTCGTCAAAGGCGTGATTGCCTAGCGGCCCGACCGCCGCCATACCTCGGCGCGATGTCCACCGCGCCGCAGGCCTCCGCCGTCCAGCACGGGTCGTTCCGCCTGTACCTCGGGGCGATCGTGCTCGGCACGCTCGGCATCCAGATCCAAGGCGTCGCCGTCGCCTGGCAGGTCTTCCGGCTGACGCAGGCCGACACGGCGAATGCGGCCTTGGCCTTGGGTGCGATTGGCCTCGCGGAGGTCATCCCCTTCGTCGGCGCCGTGCTTTTCGCCGGCCATGTCGCGGACACGCACAACCGCCGACGCATCGCCCGCTGGGCGATCGCCGCGATGACGTTGCTCGGCATCGGTCTCTTCGCCCAAAGCCTCCTGACGCTGGAGACCTGGGTGCAGCTCACCGGCCTTTATGCGACGGTCATGCTCGGCGGCCTCGCCCGGAGTTTCCTCACCACCGCCCGGCAGGCGATGATTGCGGAACTCCTGCCGCGCGAACTCATCGCCGGCGGCGTCCGCTGGCGCAACACCCTCTTCGAACTGGCCTGCGTCATCGGCCCCGGACTCGCCGGCTTGCTGCTTTGGCTCGGCGGCGAACCCTTGGCTTATGGACTCATGCTGGGGTGCTTCTTTGGTTCGCTGGTAGCCACCAGCCTGCTGAAGCCGACGCAGCAACTGCAGACGCGTACGCCGGAGCCCATCTGGCAAAGCCTCGCCGCGGGAATTCGCTTCATGCGCAGCCAACGCATCATGCTCGGGGCTTTCACGATGGACCTCTTTGCGGTGCTCCTCGGCGGCGCGGTAGCCTTGCTACCCATCTTTTCGCAGATGCTGGGGGTCGGGGAATTCGGCTTTGGCCTGCTCCGCGCCGCGACTTCGATGGGCGCCGTGGTCATGTCCATCTACCTCATCGTCCGCCCGCCGCTTGAGCGCGCCGGCCCCGCGCTCTATGCGTCCTTCGCGGTCTTCGGGCTCTGCATCATCGGCTTCGGCCTCTCGATCCCGCTGGCGAGCGCGCTCGGCTTGGGCCTGCAGGCCGCCTTCGTGTTCTCGTTCTTGTTCCTGCTGATCTCAGGCGGCGCCGATGCCGTGAACGTCATCATCCGTCAGACCATCCTCCAGACCACCGTCCCACCCGAAATGATGGGGCGAGTGTCCGCGGTGACCGCGGTGTTCGTGGGATGCTCCAATGAATTAGGCATGGCCGAATCGGGTCTGGCCGCCCGCCTGTTGGGGACCGTGAATTCGGTGGTCTATGGCGGCTTGGCGACCTTCGGGGTCATGGGGCTGACGCACTGGCGGTTTCCCGAAATCTGGCACCTGCGGAAAATCGGCCAAGAGCCCCCGAAGTAAGGCACTTGGGCTTGTCACCCTTGAGGGCTCTGCTTCATTGACGGGACCCCCATGAGCTCCCTCCGCACCCTCCTGCCCTGCCTCCTCGCCGGGCTGGCTTCCGTGGCTTCCGCCCAGACCGCCGCAACCAAGGCCAACGCGGCCGCCAAGGCGACCGCCGCCCCGACGAAAGACTGGAACGCGCAGTACGTCCTCGGCCCCGACTCCCAGGAGAAGGCCAACGTCCCGAAAGGCACCGTCACGAAGTTCCAGCTCGAAGACTCCAAGACCTTCCCGGGTTACGCTCGCGACTGGGCCATTTACGTGCCCCACCAATACGACGGCAAGAAAGAGGCCTGCCTCATGGTGTTCCAAGACGGCATGGGCTACATCGGTCCCAAGGGCAACTGGCGCGTCTCGACGGTCTTCGACAACCTGATCGCGGAAGGAAAGATGCCCGTGACAATCGCGGTCTTCATCAATCCCGGTTTCGCGCCGGACAAGAACAACCCCACGGGCAAGGGCAAGGACGGCAAGCCGCTCGGGAAGTCGAACCGCTCCTTCGAGTACGACAGCGTCACCGACAAGTACGTGACGTTCCTCCTCGAGGAAATGATCCCGCTCGTGGAAGCCAAGGGCTACAAGATCTCCAAGGATCCCAAGCGCCGCGCCATCGCCGGGGCTTCTTCGGGCGGCATCTGCGCCTTCAACGCCGCTTGGCAGCGTCCCGACGCCTTCAGCAAGGTGTTCACGACCATCGGTAGCTTCACCAATATCCGCGGCGGCAACAAGTTCCCCGAGATGGTCCTCGCCGAACCGAAGAAGGATATCCGCGTCTACTCGCAGGACGGCACCCATGACCTCACCAACCAGTTCGGCTCCTGGCCGGAAGCCAACCAGAAGATGGCCGACGCCTGGAAGGCCAAGGGTTACGACTATCAGTTCGTGATGGGCGAAGGCACGCATGACGGCCGCCACGGCGGCATGCTCATGCCCGAGGCCCTGAAGTGGCTCTGGCGCGACGTCCGCTAACCCCTGCCACGATGCGTACTTTGCTCCTGCTCTGCGGCCTGGCCGCCACCGGTCTCGCCGCCGAGCCGGTGTTCACCCCGTTGCTCGACGAAAAGCTGTCGCAATGGGAGAAGTGGCTCGGCGTGCCGCATCGCGCCCATGAGGTGCCCGGCTACGTCCGTGGCGCCACGCCCAAGGAAGACCCCGTGCTCGGCCTCAACCGCGACCCGCTCGGCGTCTACACGGCGAAGCTCGTCGACGGCGAGCCGGTGCTGCACATCACCGGCCAGGTCTTCGGCGGCCTGACCTCCCTGAAGTCCTACGACAACTTCCACCTCCGCACGCAACAGCGCTGGGGCACGAGGAAGTGGGAACCGCGCCTCAATGCGGTCCGCGACAACGGGATCCTGATCTACTGCGTCGGCGAACATGGCGCCGGCGGCAAGAACTGGATGCGCAGCCAGGAATGCCAGGTCCAAGAAGGCGATATCGGGGACTGGTGGCCGATCGCCGGCACGATCGTCGACATCCCGATCCGCGCGGAAGGGCGCTCCCTCTCCTACGACCCGAAGGCCCCGCTCAGGACGATGACGGGCCGGGCCTTCCATGGCACCGATTACCAAGAGAAGCCCTCGGGCGAATGGAACGTCATCGAGGTCTATTCGCTGAACGGCAACGCGGTGTTCCGCCTGAACGGCCGCACCGTGAACGTCATCCTGAACTCGCGCATCCGCGAAAAGGGTTCCGACCAAGACATCCCCCTCAAGGCCGGCAAACTGCAGATCCAGTCCGAAGCCGCCGAATGCGAGTACCGCCGCCTCGAGATCCGGCCGTTGACCGCTTGGCCCCAGGAAGTGGCCGGGGACCTTCCGGCCATCCCTCCGCAGGCAAAGTAAGCCCCGATGTTGCGCGCCTGCCAACTGAGCAAGGCCTTCGGCGGCCTGTCCGTGCTGCAGGACGTCTCCATCGATTTCCATCCCGGCGAAGTGCACGCCCTGATGGGCGAGAACGGGGCCGGGAAATCGACGCTGATGAAGATGCTCGCGGGCGTTTACGCACCCGATGGCGGGTCCGTCGCTTGGCGCGGTCAACCGGTCCGCTTCCGCACGCCGAATGACGCGCTGTCGCAAGGCATCGCGATGGTCCATCAAGAGCTCATGCCCATCCCCGACCTCAGCGTCGGCGAAAACCTGCTGCTCGGAATGGAGCCGACGAATGCGTTCGGCTGGGTCGACCAGGCCGCGTTGCACACCCAAGCCAGCGCCTGGCTCCAGCAGCTCGACACGGACCTCGATACGCGCCGCCCGATGCGCAGTCTCTCCGTGGCGCAGATGCAGGTGGTCGAAATCGCCAAGGCCTTGGCACGCCAAGCCGACGTCCTCCTGATGGACGAACCCACGGCCGCGCTCTCCGACCACGAGGTCACCGCGTTGTTCAAGGCCATCACGACGCTCCGCCAACGCGGCGTCGCCGTGGTCTACACGACGCACAAGATGGACGAGGTCTTCCGCCTGGCCGACCGCATCTCCGTGCTGCGCGACGGCAGGTTGGTCTGCACCAAAGCCGCGCTCGAGTTCTCCGCCGACTCCCTCATCGCCCACATGGTCGGCCGCGAGCTCGCGCAAATCTTTCCGCCGGTGACCACCACGCCCGGCGAAACCGTCCTCGCCGTCGAGCAACTGACCCGCGAACCGGCCTACCGGAACATCTCGTTCACCCTCCGCCGCGGCGAAGTGCTCGGACTCGCCGGGCTCATGGGCGCGGGCCGCACCGAAGTGGTCAGCGCGCTCTACGGGCTGCAACCCGCCGCGAGCGGCACGATCAGGCTCCGCGGACAGACGCTCGACCTGCGCTCCCCCATCGACGGCCTGGCGGCCGGCCTCGCCATGGTGACCGAGGACCGTAAGGGCTCGGGAATCGTCCCCGCCATGAGCGTCCAGCATAACCTGACCTTGGCGGCGCTTCGGCAATTCTGCCGCGGGGCGGTGATCGACGCCACCGCCGAAAGTTCGACCACCCACAAGGCCACCGGTGACTTCGCGATCAAGGCCAGCGGACCGGGCCAGGCGATCAACCAACTCAGCGGCGGCAACCAACAGAAGGTCCTGCTCGCCCGCGCGCTGCTGACCGCCCCCGCGGTCCTGATCCTGGATGAGCCCACGCGCGGCATCGACATCGGCGCCAAGGCGGAGATCTACGCGCTCATCGGACGCCTCTCCGCCCAAGGCACGGCGGTGCTCCTGGTCTCATCCGAACTCCCCGAAATCCTTTCGTTGACCCACCGCATCCTTGTCCTCCGACAAGGCGAACTCTCCGCCGAACTCGCTCCACGCCAGACCAACCAGGAGGAAATCCTCCGCCACGCCATGCCCCGATGACCGCCACCACGTCCCCTGCCCTCGACCGCAATCTCCTCCACCGCCTCGGCATCGTCGCCGTGTTGTTCGTCATCGCCGGCCTGCTGTCCGTGCTGACCGATAGTTTCGCGACGGCCTCGAACCTCACCAACGTCGCCCGCCAAGTCTCCATCAACGGCATCCTCGCCGTGGGCGTGACGTTCGTCCTCCTGACCGGCGGCGTGGACTTGTCCCTCGGCTCCGTCGTCGCGCTCAGCGGCGTGGCTTGCGCGCTCTTCGCCCACCCGGGCGAATACCCGCTCTTCGTCCCCATCTGCGTCGGCCTGCTCACTGGCGGTCTCTGCGGCCTGCTCAACGGGGTGCTCGTGACCCGCGGTGGCATCGCCCCCTTCATCGTGACGTTGGGCATGATGACCGTGGCCCGCGGGTTGGCGCTGATCTTCAGCGGCGGCAAGCCGGTCGCCGACATGTCTCCGGACTTGACCGGGCTTGCGGGCGACCTCGGGCCGGTGCCCATCCCCTTAATCTGCTTCGCGGCGGTCGCCGTGCTTTCTTGGCTCTTCCTCGGCCGCTTCCGTCTCGGCCGACACCTCTACGCGGTCGGCGGCAACGAGCAAGCGGCACGGGCGGCGGGCGTCTCGGTCCCCAAGGTAAAACTCTTTGCTTATGGCCTCTGCGGTCTCCTCACGGGCCTGGCGGGGGTCGTCCTGGCCGCCCGCATCACCACCGGCCAGCCCAACGCGGGCCAAGCCTATGAACTCGACGCCATCGCCGCCGTGGTCATCGGGGGCACCAGCCTCTCGGGCGGGGTCGGCAGCGTCTTGGGCACCGTCTTGGGCGTTCTGCTCATCGGGGTCATCAACAACGGCTTAGACCTCCTCAGCGTCTCGTCGTACTACCAAGCCGTCATCAAAGGCGTCATCATCGTCGGAGCGGTTTGGCTCGACCGACGTCAGGCCCGTTCCTAAAAAGGGAGGCATGCGCCTCACCCCACGCACCACCGCAGGCACCTTCGGCCTCGCCTGCGCCCTCCTCGCCACCGGCCTCAGCGTCGGCTGCAAAAAAGCCGAGACCCGCAAGCCCGGCGAATGGCTCGTCGGCTACTCCTCCCGCGACCAGTCGGCCGAGTACACCGCCCGCCTCGGCGACGCCGTCCAAGCCCGCGCCAAAGAACGTGGGGTTAAGCTCGTCTTCGTCGACGCCCAAGCCGACGCCCAGAAGCAGATCAGCCAGACCGAGAACTTCATCTCGCAGAAGGTCGACGTGATCATCCTCAACCCTTGCGAGGTCGAGGCGAGCTCGCCGGCCATCGACCGCGCCCGCGCGGCCAAGATCCCGGTGGTGAACGTCAACTCGCTGACCAAAGCCGCGCCCGATTGCTACGTCGGTTCGGACGACGAGCAGGCGGGCATCCTGGCCATGGAAGCCATCGCCAAGCAGCTCAACGGCCAAGGCAACGTGCTGATGATCCACGGCATCATGGGTCAGTCCGCGCAAATCCATCGTGACGCCGGCGCCCGCAAGGTCCTGGCCAAATACCCCGGCCTCAAGTTGCTCGACCACCAGACGGCTTCTTGGGACCGCGCCAAGGCGTTGGCCTTGACCGAGAACTGGCTGCAAGCCCACAAGGGCAAGTTCCAGGCGATCTTCGCGCACAATGATGAGATGGCGATGGGCGCGCTGCTGGCCCTCGAACGCGCCGGCGTGAAGAAGGACGTCTACGTGATCGGCGTGGACGCCATCGCCCAGGCCTTGGACGCCGTGAAGGCCGGCCGCCTCGACGCGACGGTCTTCCAGGATGCCGTCGGCCAAGGCCGCGGCGCCATCGACACCGCCATCCTCATGGCCGCCAAGCAACCTTACGAAAAGGAAGTCATGATCCCCTTCCAGGTCGTGACCCGCGAGAACGTCGACCAATTCCTCAAGAAGTGACCTTTCCCATGAAAACCCTCCTCTCCCTCCTCACGTTCGGCCTGTTCGCGACCACCGCGGTCGCCGCCGAACCCGACACGCGTCTCTTCGAGATGCGCGTCTACTACGCCGCCGAAGGCAAGCTCGACGGGCTGAACGCCCGCTTCCGCGACCATACCCTGAAGCTCTTCGTCAAGCACGGCATGACCAACCTCGGCTACTTCGTCCCGACGAAGAACACCGAAAACAAGCTGGTCTACTTCCTCGCCTACCCGAACCGCGAAGCCCGTGACGCTTCGTGGAAGGCCTTTCAGGCCGACCCGGAATGGAAAGCTGCCGCCAAGGCATCCGAAGCCAACGGCAAGCTGATCACCAAGGTGGAGTCCGCCTTCCTCACCGCGACCGACTACTCGTACCTCGCCCAAGCCAAGACCTACGGCCAAGGCGTCTTCGAGCTCCGCACCTACACGACCGAAGCCGGCCGCCTCGACGCCCTCAACGGCCGCTTCCGCGACCACACGGTCAAGCTCTTCGAGAAGCACGGCATGACGAACGTCTGCTACTGGAACCTCGCCGCCGAACAAAAAGGCGCCAAGTCCCCCCTCGTCGCCGGCAATACCTTGATCTACCTCCTGGCCCACAAGTCCGAGGACGCCGCCAAGGCCAGCTTCGACGCCTTCCGCGCCGACCCGGCTTGGGTCGCCGCCAAGGAAGCCTCCGAAAAGAAGGCGGGCGGCTCCCTGACCATCAAGGATGGCGTGAAATCCGAGCTCCTCGTGCCGACGGATTATTCTCCTGTAAAGTAATCCTCCAGTCACCTCCCGCAAAACCCCTCGTTTGAGGGGTTTTTTATTTAGGATAGTTGCAAGGAACCCCCGGGCACCTAGGTTGGTCTCACCCCTTACCCATGTCGTCCCGACTTTCCTTGCTCATGCTGGCCCCGCTCGCTGCGGTGGCCGCCGATGGCGTCTCGTTCAACCGCGACATCCAACCCATCCTCTCCGAGTATTGCTACCACTGCCACGGCCCCGACTCGGGGTCCCGCAAGGCCAAGTTGCGTCTCGACCGCGCCGAATTCGCCTTCCAGCCCGCGAAGAGCGGCGACGTGGTCATCCTCAAGGGTGCCGCCGACAAGTCGCCGTTGATTCAGCGCATCCTGAACAAGGACCCGGACGAGGTGATGCCGCCGCCGGAATCCCATAAGCAACTGAAGCCGACCGAAATCGAACTCCTCCGCCGTTGGATCAATGAAGGCGCCAAGTATGAGGAGCACTGGGCCTTCCTGCCGCCACAGCGACCCACTCCACCGACGGACAAGACCGGCTGGGCCAAGTCGCCCATCGACAGCTTCGTCGTCACCAAGCTCGTCCAGAACGGACTGAAGCCCAATGCGCCCGAAACCAAGGAGCGCCTCTTCCGTCGTCTCACCCTTGACCTCACCGGCCTGCCCCCCACCCCGGAAGAGTTGCGAGCCTACTTGGCGGACACCGCTCCCGATGCCTACGCCAAGGCGGTGGAGCGACTGCTGAAGACGGACGAGCATGCCGAGCAGATGGCCCGCCACTGGCTGGATGCGGTCCGCTACGCCGACACCCACGGCATCCACATCGACAACATCCGCAACATCTACCCTTACCGCGATTGGGTCATCGACGCCTTCAAGACCAACATGCCGTTTGACCGCTTCACGATCGAACAGATCGGCGGCGACCTCCTGCCCAATCCCACCATCGAACAGATCGTCGCCACCGGCTATTGCCGCTGCCTCCCCACCACCGGTGAAGGCGGTGCCATCGCCGAAGAAGTCATGACGAACTACGCCAAGGACCAGGTGGAAACCTTGGGCGCGGTCTGGCTGGGCCTGACGAGCGGTTGCGCCGCCTGCCATGACCACAAGTTCGACCCGATCAGCCAAAAGGAATTCTACGCGATGGCCGCGTTCTTCCGGAACACCTCGATGTCGGCCCTCGACGGCAACAACGCCAACCACCCGCCGTCCATGCTGGTACCGCAGCCCGAAGACCGCGCGAAGTTGTCCGGACTCGAGGCCACGTTGGTCAACCTCAAGGCCGAAGACGCCGCCCGCAAAGCCAAGTCGGACAAGGAATTCGCCGCCTGGCGCCTGAAAGCCAACCCGTCCGACATCGTCGCCAAGGAGCTTCCAGCGGGTTGGTCGTTCGATGCCGCCACGCCGATGACGGTTAAGGCCCCGACGGGCCCGGCCCTCAAGTCCAAGGTCATCGGCAAGGCCGCTTACAACAAGCGCCAAGGGGGCTTCGTGCTCGATGGTTCCTCGGCCTTTGAACATGCCGACCTCGGCGACTTCGAAAAGAACCAGGCGTGGGCCGTCCAGGTACGCCTCAAGATGACCAAGACGGTCAACGGCGCCGTGCTGGGCCGCATGGATGAAGCCAACGGCTACCGCGGCTGGGACTTCTGGATCGAGAACGGCAACCCCGCCATGCACATCATCCAAAACTGGCCCGACCAAGCGCTCAAGGTGCGCTCCGCGGGCGTCATCCCCCTGAACAAGGAAGTCGAAGTCATCGTGACTTACGATGGGTCCGGCAAGGCCGAGGGCGTGAAGTTCTACATCGATGGCGACCTGCAGGCGAACCTCGTCGACAACAACACCCTGCCCGCCAACGCCAGTGTCCGCACGAAGACTCCCTTCCGCTACGGCACCCGCAGCAAGGCCGGCGCCACGGACATCATCCTGACCTCCGCCAACATCATCCCGGCATTGGTCGAGACGGCCGATGTCGCGACGCTCGGCAAGGTCCCCGCCCTGCGTTCCGCGCTAGGCAAGGAAGGCGCCAAGGCTCCGGCCGCCACGGTCGCCCTGCTCCGCGGCTACTACGACAAGCGCATCGACAAGTCCGACCAGTCCGTCCTCGCCAAGATCAAGTCCACGACGGCCGACATCGACGCCATCAAGAACCGCGGCGCGATGACGCTCATCATGAAGGAGAACGCCACCCCGGCCACCGCCAAGCTCCTGATCCGCGGCGAATACACGCAACCGTCCGAGACCGTCCCGGCCGGTACGCCCCGCGTGCTGCCCCCCTTGAAGATCGAAGGCAAGTCCGCGAACCGGCTCGACCTCGCCCGCTGGCTCGTCGATGGGCGCAACCCGATGACGGCCCGCGTCACGATGAACCGTCTCTGGTATCAGTTCATGGGTACGGGCCTCTCCGAGACGACCGAGAATGTCGGCATCATGGGCGACAAACCCTCGCACCCCGAATTGCTCGACTGGCTTGCCACCGAGTTCGTCGCCCAGAAGTGGGACCAACGCGCCATGGTCCGGGCGATCGTGCTGTCGGAGACGTACCGTCAGTCGGGCGTGACGACTCCCGAGAAACTGGAGAAGGACCCGAAGAACCGCCTGCTCTCGCGTGGCCCGCGCTACCGCGTCGACGCGGAAATCGTGCGTGACCTGGCCTTGGCCACCGCTGGCCTGCTCGTGAAGAAGGTCGGCGGCCCCTCGGCCCGTCCTTATCAGCCGGAAAACATCTGGAGCGACGTGGCGATGACGCAGAGCAACACGCGCTTCTACAAGGCCGACAAGGGTGACGGTCTCTACCGCCGTTCGATGTACACCTTCCTCAAGCGTTCGGCCCCGCACCCGATGATGCTCAATTTCGACGCGACCTCCCGCGAGGTGTTCTGCACCCGCCGCGAACGCTCCAACAGCCCGCTGCAGTCGCTCAACCTCCTCAACGACGTCCAGTTCATCGAGGCCTCCCGCGTCCTCGCCGAGCGACTCCTCAAGGAACAGCCCACGGACGCGGCCCGCATCGACCAGCTGAGCCTGCTGCTGCTTTCCCGTCCGGCCACCGCCAAGGAACACCAGATCTTCGCCAAGTCCCTCGCGGCCTTCCGCGCGGACTACGCCGCCAAGCCTGCCGAGGCCGCCAAGCTGCTGAAGTCCGGCGACCAACCCGCCGACCCCAAGCTACCGCCCAATGAGGTGGCGGCTTGGACGCTCGTCTGCTCGCAGATGTTCAATCGCGACGAAACCCTCAACAAATAATCCTGCCATGCATCCCTTTGACGCCGTCGAACATAACTTCCGTCTCAACCGTCGGCAGTTCTTCCGCCAGAACGCCATGGGCCTAGGGGGCATCGCCCTCGGCTCGCTCCTTGGCAAGTCCCTTGCCAGCCAAGCCCAGGCCGCCGGCCTGCCCGGCGCCCAGCACTTCCCCGCCAAGGCGAAGCGCTGCATCTACCTCTCGATGATCGGCGCCCCTTCGCAGTTCGAGACCTTCGACCCGAAACCCGAACTCGAGAAGCGTTTCAACGAAGACCTGCCCGCCTCCATCCGTAACGGCCAGCGCATCACCGGGATGACCTCCGGTCAGGCCCGCTTCCCGGTCGCTCCCTCGGCCTTTGGCTTCAAGCAATACGGCCAAGGCGGGACCTGGATTTCCGACATCCTCCCGTACACGGCGAAGATGGCGGACGACATCTGCGTCATCAAGACGATGAACACGGAAGCCATCAACCACGAGCCCGCCAACATGCTCTCGTATACCGGCAACATGGTGCCCGGCAAGGCCTCCCTCGGTTCCTGGCTTTCCTATGGTCTCGGCAGCATGAACGAGGACCTTCCCACGTTCGTCGTGCTCCATGCCCGCCACACCAACCCCGGCGCCAACGTGCAGGCCATCTCCGCGCGCCTTTGGTCGGCGGGCTTCCTGCCGACGCAGTATTCGGGCGTCACCTTCCGCTCCGCCGGCGACCCCGTGCTCTACCTGCGCGACCCCGACGGCGTCAGCCGCGAGACGCGCCGCAAGATGCTCGACGGCCTGAACGAGCTCAACGAATTGACCTATCAACAGGTGGGCGACCCCGAGACGGCCACCCGCCTCAAGCAATACGAGATGGCGTTCCGCATGCAGGCCTCGGTCCCGGAACTCGCCGACCTCTCCAAGGAATCCAAGGAGACCTTCGACCTCTATGGCCCGGACTCCCGCGATCGCGGGACGTTCGCCAACAGCTGCCTCACGGCCCGTCGGCTCGTCGAGCGCGGCGTGCGCTTCGTGCAGATCTTCCACCGCGGCTGGGACCAGCACGGCAACCTGCCGAATGACATCAAGGCGCAGTGCAAGGATATCGACCAGGCCGCCTGGGCGCTCATCCAGGACCTCAAGCGCCGCGGCATGCTCGACGATACCCTCGTCGTCTGGGGCGGCGAATTCGGCCGCACCGTCTATTCGCAAGGCACGCTGACCAAGACCAACTACGGCCGCGACCACCACCCGCGCAATTTCTGCATCTGGATGGCCGGCGCCGGCGTCAAGGGCGGGATGACCCTCGGTGAAACGGATGAATTCTCGTACAACGTCGTCAAGGATCCCGTGCACGTGCGCGACCTCCACGCGACGATCTTCAACCGCTTCGGCATCGACCACGACAAGCTGCTCTTCAAGTACCAAGGCCTCGACCAGAAACTCGTCGGCGTCGTCCCGGCGAAGGTCGTGAAGCAGATCCTGACGTAAATCAGGACAGCACACGTGCTGTCCTGAGGGGGCAAGGTGACATGGGGACACGGCGGCACGGGGTTGTGCCGCGCCCTATCTGTCTCGGGTAGGGTTGGCACTGCGTGCCAACCTAGCTGCCTCGTCCGTCTCCGCGAACGGACGCGACGCCGTCGCGTCCCTACCCACCCCCATCACCCATCCCCTATCCCCCATCCCCTATCCCCCATCCCCTATCCCCCATCCCCTATCCCCCATCCCCGCATCTACCTCACGCCTTCCCGGGAATGGGCGGGACTTCGGCCGGGAGCTTGACGTTGCCGGTTTCGAAATCCTTCGGGCCGATGGCGAACTTGAAGTTATAGTGCGGCGACTTGTCGTTGGTCAGTAGGTCGGCGAAACGGATGACTTCGCCGGTGTAGGCGGACATACGCCCCATGATGACGGCGAGGTTGGACTCGGCGATCTGGCGGGCGTCATTGAGGGGCTTGCCGTTGTAGGCGCTGCGGATGAGGTCGACGTGTTCCTGCACCATGGCGTCACCGGTATCGAGCTTGATGTCGGGCACCTTGACGTCCTTCTTGGTGAAGACCTTGCCGCTGCCGTAGCACGAACCTTCGGCGCCGGTGAAGAATTCGCCGACCCGGCCAGCGGTATCGGAAATCTGGCGGCACTGGCTGTGGATATGGACGGCGTCACCGAAATCGAAATCGACGCTGAAGAAGTCGAACATGTTGCCGGAGTCGCGACGGGCGCGACCACCGAAGCCTAGGGCGCTGACGGGCGGACGGCCGAGGAACCAGATGGCGACGTCGACGTTATGGATGTGCTGCTCGACGATGTGGTCGCCGGAGAGTTCCGCGAAGTTCAACCAATTGCGGTTCATGTAGACGGCGTCGCTATCGCCGGCGGCCCGACGACGCACCCAAGGCACGGTGCCGTTCCACTGCACGACCCCACCGCGGATGGCGCCGATGGCGCCGGCATCGATGAGGGCCTTGTTCTTCTGATAAGAGGCATCGTGACGGCGCTGCGTGCCGGCGACGACGGCCAAGCCCTTGGCTTTGGCCTTCTCGCCCGTGGCGATGATGGCACGGGCACCGACGGGATCGACGGCGACGGGCTTTTCGACGAAGCAATGCTTGCCCGCTTCGACCGCGGCGGCGAAATGCACCGGACGGAAAGCGGGCGGCGTGGCCATCAGAACGAAGGCGCAGTCGGTGGCCATGACCTTCTGGTAGGCGTCGTAACCGACGAAGAGCTTGGTCGCCGGCAGTTTGTAGGTCTGGTTGATCTTCTGAAGGCGGTCATCAAAGGCGTCCGCGAGCGCGACGACCTCGGCTTCAACACCGAGGATCTTACAGGCCGCGATGAACTGCGAGAGAGCACCAGTACCACGACCACCACACCCGATGAGGGCGACCTTAACTTTTGCGGGCATGGCCCCTTGGGCGCTCAGGATGCTCGGGGCGGCGGCCAGGGCGAGTCCGCCGAGGGCCATGGTGGTTACGAAGTCGCGACGCTGGATAGGGTGTTCCATGGCTCGGATTGTGACTATCCCTGATGCCTCTCAACCGTTTTCGCATGAGGCCTGCCTCTGGTAGGGATAGCACCACGTGCTGTCCTAGTTCTGCCTCGGGTAGGGTTGGCACTGCTTGCCAACCTAGTTGCCTCTTAAGGTAGGGACGTGGCTTCGCCTCGCCGTATCTGCCTCGGGTAGGGTTGGCACTGCGTGCCAACCTAGCGACCTCGTCCGTCTCCACACACGGACGCGACGCACTCGCGTCCCTATCCCCTATCCCCTATCCCCAATCCCCCATCCCCCATCCCCTCCTTCCCCATCCCCTACCTCCCCCTTCTCCCCTTGTCTCTCCCTCCCCTCCCTGCCTTGCTCTCCACATGCCTGAACCGGCCACGCAACCCTCCTTCCCCCGTCTCCTGGGGCGCTGGGGCTTCTTGCTGGTAGCGAGCTGCCTTGGCCTCGGCGCGGCGGCCGCGGCCTTCCTCTTCGGACTGCGCTGGGTCGGCTCGACCTTTGCCGCCCACCCTTGGCTGCTCTGGACGCTGCCCGCGATCTGGTTCCTCACCCTTTGGGCCTTTGAGCGCGTCGGCCAGCGATGCGCCGGCGGCACCAAGACGCTCATCGCCGAAATCAAGGACCCACAGGAAACCCTCCCGGCGTCGATGCCACCGATGATTGTCGGGTTCACCCTCCTCTCACACCTCGGAGGAGCGTCCGTCGGCCGCGAAGGCACGGCCCTGCAGATGGGCGGCTCGCTCGTGGACCAGTTCTCTCGGGTCTTCACCCTCTCCAAGGAAGAACGCCGTACCTTGCTGCTCTGCGGCGTCAGCGGCGGCTTTGCGGCCGTCTTCGGCACGCCCTTGGCAGCGGCGGTCTTTGCGCTGGAGTTTGTCCGCCGAGCCGAGTTCGGGCGCTTCGCGCTCTGCCTCCTCACCGCGTTTGGGGCGGACTGGGCGGGACAGCACCTCTTCGGGGCCACGCATGCGAACTACCGCTTCGCCGAAGCCATCGCCTTCAACCCCAACTGGCTCATGTCCGCGGCGTTGCTCGGACTCGCCTTCGGCCTTGTCGGCTGGTTCTTCGTCCGCGCCGTTGATTACGGCAAAAGCCTTACGACCAAGGTCGAACGCCCTTGGATGCCGTACGCGACCATCGTCGTGCTCTCCCTGGCCTTCGCTGCGATTGCCTCGCGTCACCTCGAAGCCACCGGACTCAGCCTGGGCCTCATCGACAGCGCCCTGCGCCAAGCCGCGGCCACGGATGCCTTCGCCTGGAAGTTCGCGCTCACCGCCCTCTGCCTCATCGCCGGCTTCCGCGGCGGAGAAGTCACCCCGCTCTTCGTCATCGGCGCCTGCCTTGGCTCGACCCTCGCCGGCTTCACCAGCCTACCGATCGCCGTCGCTGCAGCGCTTGGCCTCTCCACCGTCTTCGCCGCCGCCGGCGCCGTCCCCCTGACAGGACTCTGCCTCGCCCTAGAGCTCTTCGGACCTTCCCTCGCGCCCCACGCCGCCGCCTGCGGCCTCACCGCTTGGCTCGTCGCGCGCGGACTCAGCAAACTAGGCTCAGGCCAGAATAGACTATACGTAAAGTCAGAAGGATAGTTCTTCGTACTCGTCGCGGAAGACGCGATGGTCCCCTGTCCTTCCGGACGAGGGATACAACTAGGTCGGCACGCAGTGCCGACCCTACCTGTGATGCAGGCCGAGTATACCTGTGATATGGGCCGACCATATCTGAGATGTGGGCCGATCCTAACTCTTCTTCCGCCGCTGCCGACGCACCGCCGCCAACGCGAGCGCCATCGCCCCCAAGGAGATGCCATAAGTCGAGGGTTCCGGGATGGCGGTGAGGGTGATGGCCTTCGTGCCCGCGTCCCAGTTGATCGACCAGAGGTCGGCACTGGAACTGGCGCCGTCGGTATAGGTGAACTGCGTCAGGTCAAACGTGAAGACGTCGCTGATGTTCTCGCCGCTATTGAGTGCGAGCTGGTTGGCGCGTCCAAATTGGAACGTACGGATGGACGCAACGTCGATGGGAGTGTCGAAGTTTAAGGGTCGTCCTTTGGTATCCAAGGTAGCAAGCGAGGTGACTTTCAGCGTGATTTTGTTCGTAGCACTGGCACCCGTGAGGTCGAGGGTGCCATCGACGACTAATCGATCGTAACCGACGCCCGCCGCTCCAGTGGCGTCATAGACTTCCCAATTAATAATCGAGCCTGCGACCAAGCTGAGGCTGCTATGGGTCAGCACACCAGGCGAGGAACCGGGACTGAGGACGCCGGCCGCAGCGACGATGACGGCACCGGTTGTGCCATTGCCCGCTAAGGTGCCGCCGCGGTTGACGTTGATCGCGTTGGCCACGCTCACGCCTGGGGCGATGGACAGAGTCCCGCCGTCAATGACAGCGGCACCGGTACCCAAGGAACCGTTGTGCTTGGCGGTCAGTCTACCGCCGGATACCCGAACACCGCTCAGCCCCAATTGGGCGGCATTGAGTTCCAGCGTGCCGACACCGGCTTTGACCAGCGTTAATGCACTACCGCTTAATAAAGAGTGCCCGAAAACGACGACGCCGGAGGTGATGGCCACCGTCGCTTCGGTCGCAGGTCCGTTGGAAGGTAGTAAGGAAAGTTTGCTGGCAAGGTCGTCCGTGTTGCCGGCTTCCCAGCGTAGGGTCGCGCCCGCAAACAGGGAGATGTCGGCTGTCCCCGCCGCTCCCGCGGTCAGTCCTAAGGTACCGCTGGTGACTTCGACCCGCACGTCGTTGCGGAATCGGTTAGACGGACCGTCCAGAATCCACGTACCCACGCCTGCCTTGGTGACCAGTTTAATCATGTCGACTTCCGCCGGGATACTGGAGAGCGAAGCCGCGAAGGTATTGTCACCGGTGTTCGTACCGCTGAGCTTGAGTTCGCGCGCTGAATTGCCGTCGGCGTCGAAGGCGACCAGCGCGGCTGAGGTGAACTTGACCGCACCAGAACCAGTTGAGGAAAGGCTCAGTCCCGTACCCGAGACCGTGAAGCCGCGTGCAGTCGCTTCGCCTGTACCGGCGTATTCAAGCGTCACGGGGCCGTTCAGACGGAGGTTACCTGGCGCCAGCGCTGAATTGCCGAGCGCAGACCCGCCGCTGCCCGTGCCGAGCGACGTAACCTTCAGCGTACCACCGTTCACTGTGGTCACACCGGTGTAAGTATTCAGGCCGGTCATGGTGATGGTGCCGGCCCCGGTCTTCACGAGATTACCCGTGGACTCCGCGTTGGCGATGACGCCGGCGAAAGTACTGCTGCCGTTATCGACGCCGATGGTCAGATTCTGGTAGCCGGCTCCATTGTAGCCGGTCTTGATCGTTCCGGAGCCAGTGATCTTATTCACGCGGACGTTCGCTTCGACTGAATTAAAGAGCGCGCCCGACTCGACATTGAGGTCGGAGAGGTTAGCGACCCAGTTATCGTTACCCCAGGAACCGCCAGTGAAAGTACCGGCCCGAACGTCGATGAGTGCGCCCGAAGCAAAGGCGAACGTAGCGGTGCCCGAGCCCCAGATGACGCCGCCGATGCCCGTCTTGCGCAGAGTGCCCGCACCGGAGAAGGTAGTTGACGCGGAATCCCGGGTGCCAGTCGCGACCGCGAATTCGAGGGCCGCCCCGGAAGCAACGGAGTGCGAGCCTGCGGCGTAGGTATTTTCAAGGATAAGCGTGCCCGCGCTGACGGTTGTGGCGCCCGAGTAGCTACTGCTCCCAGTCAACACCATCACGCCGTCGCCCGTCTTGGTCAGGCCGTTCGTGCCAAAGCCGTTGGTGAGGGCGGAACTCACCGAGAGGTCAGTCTCCGCCGCGCCGTCGGCGACGTCAAAGACGACCGCCTGGTTGGCCGTGCTTCCATTACGCAGTTTAATCGAGACGGCGCTGATGACGGACACCGACGCGTTGGCTAAAGTCGTCACAGTGCCGTCAAAGATATAATTACCCTCGCCGTCGCCCGCGCCCTCGGAGGTCAGCGTCCCCCCATTGAGCGTGAGCCCGAAATTGCCGATCGAAGCGTGAATCCCCGCCGCGATGGTCATCGAACCAGCGATGGTGAGCGAGCTGGGGTTGGCGCCATAATAACCGAGGCCGTCGGTCTGGTTGAGGCGGAGCGTGGCGCCAGAAGCCACGAAAACGGCCTTATTCACACCAAGCGCGGAGGCGCCCTGATTGCCCTGGACGTCGATGTTTAGGGTACCCGCGTTGACGTTCGTGCCACCCGTGTAGCCGTTAAAGGCACTGAGGGTCAGTGTGCCGTTACCGGCCTTGGTCAGGGAGCCCGCCCCCGTAAGAGAACCACTGACGGTGCTGTCCCACGAGTTGGTGACCGTCAGTGCGCTGAAAGCGGCTAGGCTGGCGGTGACGGTGACGGCACCGCCGGTGAGCGAAAGCGTGTTCACCGTGCCCCAAGTCTGACCATTGTACGTCCCAAGCGTGATCGCCCCTGCGCCCGCGTTGACAGTGAGTTCAGCGAGGCCATAATCGACGCCGGAGACTCCGACCGTTGTGTTGAGCGTCACGTCTCCGTTGCCAGCGCTGGTGTTAATGAACAGGCGACCGGTGTTACCGTTGGCGGTGCCCAGCATCCCGGTCATCGAGATGGCACCAGCGGAGGTAAGCGCTACGGAGGCGTTGTCCGCCAGGTTGAAGCCTCGGTACCGTCCGCCGGTGGCCGTGGCCGAATAAGCCTGCGCGCCGATGGTCGAGATGGTCGTGCCGTCGGCGAAGTGGACCGACTGGTCACCCGTCACGCTAACCGTGCCGAGGCCGCTGATGGTGCGGTTCACGTAGACGGCGCCTCCGGCGATATCGTAGATCAGGGCGCCGTCGTTCACAATCGCACCGGCCCCGCCGAAGGTGAGGTTGCCATTCCATGACACCGAAGGCGAGTAGAGGGACCCGGTCGCACCGCCGTTGCCGATCTTCAGCGTGCCCGCGCTGACGGTCGTAGCGCCGGAGTAGCTACTGTTCCCGGTCAGCACCATCACGCCGTTGCTCGTCTTGGTGAGTCCATTCGTGCCGCTGCCATTGGTGAGGACGGAACTTACCAAAAGGTCGGTCGCCGCCGCACCGTCGGCAACGTCGAAGACAACCGCCTGGTTGGCGGTACTGCCATTACGCAGGCTAATCGAGTCGGCGCTGATGACGGCCGCCGACGCATTGGCCAGCGTGGTCACGGTACCGTCCAAGATATAGTTGCCTTGGCCGTCGCCTGCGCCCTCGGAGGTCAGCGTGCCGCCGTTGAGCGTCAGCCCGAAATTAGCAATCGAGGAGTGGATACCCGCCGCGGTGGTCATCGACCCAGCGATGGTGAGCGAACTGGGGTTGGCGGCATAATAACCGAGGCCGTCCGTCTTGTTGAGGCGGAGGGTAGCACCGGCGGCCACAGACACGGCCTTGTTCACGCCAACCGCGGAGGCACCCTGGTTGCCCTGGACGTCAATATTCAGGGTACCCGCGTTGACGTTCGTACCACCCGCGTAGCCGTTGTGGGCGCTGAGGGTCAGCGTGCCATTACCGGCCTTGGTTAGGGAGCCGGAACCGGAAAGAGACCCGCTGAAGGTGGTAGCCGCCGAGTGGGTGACTGTCAGCGTGTTGAATGCGGACAGGCTGGCCGTGACGTTGATGGCCCCGCCGGTGAGCGAAAGCGCGTTCACGGTACCCCAAGACTGACCGTTGTATGTGCCGAGCGTGATCACCCCTGTGCCTGCATTAACGGTGAGCTCTGCCAAGCCGTAATCCACGCCGCTAACTCCGACTGGAGTGTTGAGCGTGACGTCACCGTTGCCGGCGCTGGTGTTGATGGTTAAGCGGCCGGTATGGCCGTTGGCGGTCCCTAGCATCCCAGTCATCGAGATCGCGCCGGTGGCGCTGAGCGCTACGGAGGCGTTATCCGCCAAGTTGAAACCGTAGTAGCGTCCGCCAGTGGCCGTAGCCGAATAAGCCTGCGCGCCAGTAGTCGAGATGGTGGTGCCGTCGGCGAAGTGGACCGACTGGTCACCCGTCACACTGACGGTACCGGTACCGCTGATGGTCCGGTTCACGTAGACCGAGCCTCCCGTGATAGCATAGACCAGCGCACCGTTATTCACAATCGCGCCGGTCGAACCAAAGCTCAGGTTGCCGCCGGACACCCCAGGCGAGTAAAGGGAACCGGTGGCACCGTTGCCAATCTTCAGCGTGCCAGCGTTGACGGCCGTCCCGCCAGTATAGCTGCTGTGCGCGGCGAGCACCAGCGTACCGGCGCCAACCTTGGTCAGGCCGAAGCTGCCGCCATCTTGGTAGAAACCGGACACGGTCAACGTATCCGCGGCGACGCCGACGACGGTGTCAGAGCGGAGTGCGAAACCCGGACCGCCACCGGGACTATTGGTCAGGGCGTTCTGGCCGGAGAGGCTGCGGATGGCGCCGAGGCCGCCGACGCCTGCGCCCCAGACGTGGAAGTGCTCGTCGAGGCTGACCCCGCCCTGCAGGGCGAGCGTCGCGCCGTCGCGGATATAGCTCATGGTCTCCCCGGAGTGGCCGCCGGCGCCGAGAGCCGTGTTGCTCGCCGCAATTAGGGTGCCGGCGGTAATATCGGTGACGCCGTCGTAGTTATTGGCGCCCGAGAGCACCAAGGTGCCGCCGCCGTTCTTGACGAAGCCACCCCGGCCAGCGGAGTCGAAAGCGCCGCGCTTGAGCACGTTGGTCAGGTCGAGCTGACTGCCGGCGTCGACCGTGATGCTATTGTTGTTCCCGTTCAGGCCGATACTCACGCCGATGGCCGAGACCACACCGCCGCTGGCCGTGATCTGCTCGTTGCCGTTAAACAGGAAAAGCGCCCCGCGGGTATCGTCGTTGGCGCCGCCTGTGACGGAGCCGCCGGTCAGGAAGAAGTGGGTGATGCCGTTGGCGAATCCAGTCGTCGGGTCCAAGTAAAGCACCGCACCGGCGGTCAGGGTCACGGAGGCCACATTGCGTTGCGCCTCGTTGTACCCATTGACTCCGCAAAAGACCCATTGGTCGTTGGCGTAAAGGGTCCCCCCATTATTCACGACAACCGCGCCCGAACCCAAGGTGCTCCGGGTCGCCTGGAGGGTACCCGCGTTAATCGTGATGCCACCTAAGAAGGAGTTATTCCCGGTCAGCACCAACGTGCCGTTACCAGATTTACTGAGGGAGCCTGAGCCGGAAATCGCGTAGCTGGCGGTCTTCGTGCCGACCACGCTGAAGTCAGTGGTGGCATTATTGATCAAACCCCCATTGCGCAGCAATCCGACACCATCGTTTTCGAGGATGAGCAGGCCGGCGTTGACCGTGAGGCGGCCGATATCATTGACTCCGCTGATCTTCATGGTGCCGGCACCGGCCTTCGTGGCATAGCCCCAAGAATTATTATTATAGTGACTGAGCTTGCCGGAGATCAGTAGGTCAACGCCGCTACCGCCGTCGACATCGGCGACGGTGAAGAGGCGGTCTTCGTTGAAGCCGACGTGGACGTCGGCCGAGATGGTGGACAGCACGGAGCCGCCGATGGTCACGTCGCCCCGGAGCAGGTAGTTGCCGAGGTCCCAAGCCGGGGTGTTGGTCGCGGCGAGTTCGCCGCCCGTAAGCGTCAGGGCGCCCAGGGAGAGCGAGTTGCCGTTCGTGGTGCCGTTGACGAGCCGAGCCCCGGCTGCGATGACAACCGCGCTACCGCCAGCCAGGGAGCCACCGCTGCCGTTGCCAATCTGCAATGTACCGCGGTTGATGGTCGTACCGCCGGTGTAAGCGTTGTTCGCGGTGAGCACCAGCGTGCCGCTGCCGACCTTCGTCAGGCCGAAGCTGCCGCCGGACTCATAGAAGCCGGTCACGGTCAGCGTGTCGGCATCCACGCCGACAACGGTGTTGGAGCGCAGCGCGAAGCCAGTGCCGTTGTTACCCCCGATCGTCAGAGCGTTATTACCGGAGAGGCTGCGGATAGCACCGAGGCCGCCGACGCCGGCACCCCAGACATGCATGTGCTCATCAAGGCTGATGCCACCGCGCAGGGCGAGCGTGGCTCCGTCGAGGACGTTAGTCATGGTGGTACCATCCCACCCGCCGACGCCGAGGGAGGTGCTGTTCGTAACTAACAATACTCCCGCGTTGATGTTCGTGATGCCCAAGTAGTTACCGGCCCCAGCGAGCACCCAGGTGCCAGTGCCTTCTTTGCTCACATTGATGGTCGTGGCACCGGCGATATCGTTAATGCCGGCCGCAAGGGTATTCTCTCCGGTATTGATGCCGGTCAAAGTAAGCGTTCGTACGCCTGGGGACTCCCACCAGTTGGGCATCGAGGCCCGCGTGAACGTTAGGGTCGCCGATGGGACACTGCCCGAGGCGTCGATGGTGCCGCCCCCGCCACTGGTGCTCAGGCGGATTGCCCGATTAGTCGTCTGGGTCATCGTGCCCGCATACCTCAAGGCGCCGCCGCGAAAGAGTAGCCCGATGCTATCACCGCCGGGGTCGCCCGTGCCGACCCCTAGGCTACTCGCCGTGCCATTATCAGCCAAAGTGGTGGCTTGCACGACGCCGCCAGCGAAAACCGTGACGCCAGAATAAAGGTTCGTTCCCGACAAGACCAAGACGCCATTACCTACCTTGGTAAGATTCGAGGCATTTAACGCACCGTCGCCGTAGAGAGCGTTCGTTAACGTCAACGTGCCTGCATTCACGCCGATGGTCGTGTCGCCATCTAAGCCAATGGTCATGGTCAGGGCGTTCGCACCCGCCAAGTTCCGAATGGCACCCAGCCCACCGACACCAGTACCCAGCACGTGCAGGTGCTCGTTCATGCTGATATCACCTCTCAGCGCCAGCGTAGCACCATTGCTAATCCATGTCATCGTGGCACCATCCAGTCCACCCGTACCCAGTGCACCGCTGCTCGCAGCAATCAATGTGCCGGCGTTGATGTTCGTGACGCCCACGTAATTGCCAGCCCCAGCGAGCACCCAGGTCCCGACTCCGCTCTTAGTGAGGTTAATCTTAGTACCAGCGGTGTCAGCGATACCAGCCGACAGGGTGTTTTCGCCCGTGTTCAAGCCGGTAAGCGTCAGGGTGCGAACGCCGCCTTCCTCCCACCAGTTGGGCATCGATGCACGCGTGAACGACAGGGTCGCCGACGGGATACTACCCGAGGCGTCGATAGTACCGCCACCGCCCGTCGTGCTCAGGCGGATCGCGCGATCGGTGGATTGGGCCGTCGAGCCGGTGTACTGCAGCACGCCGCCGCGAAAGAGCAGGCCGATATTGTCACCGGCGGTGTCGCCCGTACCCACGCCGAGGCTGCTTGCCGTACCGTTGTTGGCGAAGGTGGCCGCATTGACCACGCCGCCGGCAAGGATTGTTACGCCACTGTAAGAGCTGCTCCCGGTGAGCATGGCCGTCCCTGCGCCGGACTTGACCAAGGTAGCCGGGGCGGTCCCCCAGTCAGATAGACCCTGAGTGAAGGTCAGCGTTCGGCCAGCGCCGACATTCCAAGTGACTTCGCCACTCGAGTTGATGCTGGTGTTGATGGTCAGATTCCGGCTGTCCGCCGCAATCGAGATCGTGCCAAAGTGTCCCCAGTTTCCAGCAAATACCAAAGGCACCGGGCCGTTGATGGTGATGTCCGTCGTCAGCCCGCTCTGCAAAGATAGCGTATCCGTCCCGCAGAATACGTTGATATTAACCGTCCCGTTGACGACATTGCCGTTGAAAACGTAATCGCTCCACTGGGCCCATGAACCTTCGACCCAGTTCGCGCCGTTGTCGTAGTTCTGATTCACGCCCGAGTTGCCGGTCCACTGGTACGTGGCGGCCGGGGCGGAGGTCACGCCGAGGAGAGCGGCCGCGACCATGAGCGAGGCACGGGAAAGCAGGGCACGGGAAGACTGGGAGGGCATCGGAAGGGGTAAGGCTGAAGAGACGTGTGACTGGGGTGGGTCGTCACGGTGGGGTTTTTAAAAAATAAATTAGAAAAGGATTCTTACAACTCATATCATCAGGGATGGCCTATTTGATTGGTATTGGAACAGGCGCCACGGAACAGGATGCCTGGGGGAAGGACGCGGGTACGTGGGCCAGCATACCCGTTGAACTGATCGCCCACAAAAAGGGTCAGTCCATTAGTCGGCCGTCTGGTTAGTCAAACGACCCGTTTGGGGTATAAGGTATCAGCACTCGGCCACCGTGATGAACGCCGAAGCCAATCCGCGGTAACCACTGGCTGGCTTAACAACTACGCCTTCACCTGCAAGTGCCCAACCTTCACCAAAATCGTGGCGCCTTCGGCTTCGGTGAAGGGCTTGTGATGGCTCATGTGCGGGCTGCGAATCCAAGTGCCGGCGGGATAGGCGCCATGCTCATCGCGGAAGACGCCTTCGAGGACGTAGATTTCCTCGCCGCCGACGTGGGTGTGGGGATTGAATCGCGTCTCCGGCGCCCAGCGAACCAGGGCGGTATGCTTGGTGAGGCCTTCGTGGAGCGAGGTGACCTTGAGCCCCGGCACCATGCCCTGCCGCCACTCCAACCGGTCCCCGGCCATGGCATACGAGCCTTCTTCGGTCTCGGTCCAATCGCGGCGATTCTCATACAGGACACAGCCTGACTGGGTGCTCAGCTCCGTAACGTGACCAGGCAAGAGCCGGACATACGAAAGCGGCCCGAGGGTCGCCTCACCGACCAAAAGGGTTCCTTGGGCCACCAGGACCTCAAGGAGCTGCCCGCCGGAGTGCGTCCAGGCTTCCCCAGCCCCATGCCCCACGACCGCAATCCGTGCCCGGTCCCCCTGGCTTTCCAACGTCACCGCCCCCTGCCCTTGCAAGACGGCAGTGGCGTCCACCACGACACGCTGGGAATGGTCGGCATGTAAGTCCATGCACGACCACTAATAACCTCAGACCGTGAAGTCGAACACCATGACGCGTTCGAGGTTAGGGTTAACCACTAGTTACGACTTCTGCCCCGACGACTAAGTCGCCATCGTCAGGCACCGCTTAAGACTAAGGAATTCACAAGCAGGCGGAGGCGATCTTGGTGTAGAGCGGAATCCCCAGCACAATGTTCAGCGGGAAAGTAAGCCCAAGGGAGAGCCCGAAGTACAGGGAGGGGTTGGCCTCGGGAATGGCGAAGCGCAAAACGGCCGGGACGGCAATATAGGAGGCGCTGGCCGCCAAGCCCATGAGCAGAGCACCGTCCCCTGCACCCACCCCGAGGAGCCGGCAGAGCCCCAAGGCCAAACCGGCATGCACCAGCGGACCGATGAGCGCGTAGGCCAAGACCCATGGCGACTTCCCCAAGATTTCCTTGAAGTTACGCGAGGCAAGCAGACCCATATCCAAAAGGAAGAAAGCGAGCATGCCCTTAAAGAGGTCGACGGAGAAAGGTTGCATGACCGCCTTACCATGATCGCCCGTCAAGATCCCCACGAGCATGGCGCCAAGCAGGAGCAACTGGGCCCCGTCCGTGAAGGACTCATGCAGGACCTTACCGAGGCTCAGCGGCGGGGTTCCTTCGCCGCCTGCGGCCTTCCGACGAAGAAGATTAGCCCCGACGACCGCCAACAGAATCGCCGGCGTCTCCATGAGGGCCATCGCGGCGGACATATGCCCCCCGTAATTCAGGCCGAGGCCATCAAGATGTTGGGTCGCCGTGATGAAGGTCACCGCGCTCACGGAACCATAGGTCGCGGCCAAGGCGACCGCATCGAAGGGGCCGAGGATGCGCCGCAGAAAGAAGAAGCCGATCAGCGGCACCACGATGGCGAGCAAAACGGCGGCGCCCAGCCCTGCCGCCACGTCGCGGGTGACGCCCGACTCCGCGAGCGCAAAGCCCCCTTTCAACCCCAGCGCCATCAACAGATAGAGCGACAGGAAGCGGGAAACCTGCACCGGAATCTCCAGGTTTGAGCGGACGAGGCCGGCGAAGGCGCCAAAAACGAAGAAGAGGATGGCCGGATCGAGGAGGTTACCCATGGGGACACTTGAGCGACACGCTTTTACCTTGAAAACATCAATATGAAAAATTTGATTATAGACAATAGCCTATGAACATAACGTTTCGGCAGTTGCAGCTTTTCCGCGCCTTGGTGGCCACGGGCAGCGTCAGCGGTGCCGCCCGGGAAGCGGGCGTCACCCAGCCCACCGCCTCCATCCACTTACGGGAGCTTGCCGAAGAGATCGGATTGCCGCTTTACGAGGTCATCGGCCGCACCGTGAACCTGACCGAGGCGGGGCGCGAACTGGCCACGACGGCGCGTACGGTGCATGACGAATGGGAAACCTACGGGCAGAAAGTGGCCGCGCTCAAGGGGGCGGAACGAGGCAAGCTCCGCGTGGCCTTGGTCAGCACCGCGAAGTACTTCGTGCCGCGCCTCCTCGGAACCTTCTGCACCGCGCATCCCGGGGTCGATGTCGCCCTCGAAGTACTCAACCGCGACGGGGTCATCGATCGGCTGCGCCAGAACCTGGATGACCTCTACATCATGTCGCGGCCACCGGCCAACCTTTCGCTGGAGGACCGGGTATTCCTCCCCAACCCCTTGGTGCTGATCGCCCCGAAATCCCACGCGCTCGCCCGCCGTAAACGCATTGATATACGCTGGCTGGCGGAAGAACGTTTCATCTCCCGAGAAGAAGGCTCCGGCACCCAACTCGCCGCGGACGCCTTCTTCAAGTCACAACGCTTTAGTCCGAAGGTCCGCCTCGTCCTCGGCTCCAATGAAGCGATCAAGGAGGCGGTCGCGGGCGGCTTGGGCCTCGCAGTCATCTCCTCTCATGCCCTGCGGCACGCCCGCACCCCGGGACTGACGGTGCTCAACGTAACCGGCTTCCCCATCGCCTCGCAGTGGCACATCGTCTACCCGAGCGGACGGCGACTTTCGCCTGTCGCCAAAATCTTCGAGACCCACCTCATCAAGCATTCGGCCGATATCGCCCGCATGCTGACGACCACGAGCTAAGCCTCCGCGAGACCGCACGCGCAAGCTCCGCCAATCAGGCAGGTCAAACCGGAGAGAAGGGACCCTCAGACCGTGAAGTCGAACACCATGACGCGTTCGAGGTTGTGAAAAACTATTCATCGGTATTCAACCTCAGGCCACCGCGTTAGGCACTTCCTCCGCCGATAGGTCCTTGCCGTGAACCATGCGGTAAAGCACAGGGAGCGTGAGAAGCGTCAGGATAGTCGAACTGATAATTCCGCCGATGACGACCGTCGCGAGCGGACGCTGAACTTCAGAGCCAGCCCCTGTCGCTAAGGCCATCGGGATGAAACCAAGGCCAGCCACCAGGGCGGTCATGAGCACCGGACGCAACCGCGTGAGGCACCCCTCCTCAATCGCCAGCTCCAGCGGACGGCCTTCCGCGCGCAAGGCACGAATAAAGCTGATGATGACCAGTCCATTCAGGACGGCGACACCCGAGAGCGCAATGAAGCCAACCCCAGCGCTAATCGAGAAAGGGATGTCGCACAGGCAAAGCGCGGCCACACCGCCCGTGAGGGCAAGCGGCACCCCACTGAAGACAAGGAGCGCATCCTTGACGCTACGGAAACTGGCATAGAGCAAGCCGAACACGAGGAGCAACGCGGCAGGTACGACTAGCTTGAGCCGATTACTTGCCGAGATGAGTTGTTCAAAGGTGCCGCCGTATTCCACCCAATAGCCCGCGGGAGCCACCGCCGCCTCCTGCACGCGGCGTTGGGCCTCAGCCACAAACGAACCAAGGTCGCGGCCACGGACATTGGCCGTCACGACGACCCGGCGTTTGCCGTTTTCTCTGCTAATCTGGTTAGGGCCCTGGGCAAGTGAGATTGAGGCGACTTCCCGCAACGGGATAAAGGCCCGCACCGAACCTGCCCCGCGGGCCGGCAGCGGCACAGGCAGGTTACCCAAGCCATCGATATCGGTACGCACTGACTCAGGCAGCCGCACGACAACATCGAAGCGACGATCGCCTTCAAAGACCTCACCGGCCACGGTACCACCTAAGGCCGTGGCCACGACCTTTTGGGCATCTTCAGCCGCTAGGCCATAGCGAGCGAGCGCCTCTCGGTTAAGCTGGACCGTGAGTAAAGGCAGGCCGGTGACCTGCTCTACCTTGACGTCCGCTGAGCCCGGAATTGCAGTCAGGATGGCTTCAATCCGCTGGGCCGAGGCGAGCATGACATCGAGGTCGTCGCCATAGACTTTGACGGCTACGTCCGTCCGCACGCCGGAGATGAGCTCGTTGAAGCGCATCTGAATCGGCTGGGTGAACTCATAATTATTACCTGGGATAGACTTGGCAGCGACCTCGAGCTCGCTCACGAGCTGCGCCTTGGGTTTGTGAGGATCCGGCCACTGTGCCCGCGGCTTCAGCATCACATAGGTATCCGCAACGCTCGGAGGCATCGGGTCGGTGGCAATCTCAGCGGTACCGATCTTAGCCAGGACCTTGTCAACCTCAGGGAAGGCCTTGAGCCGTGCCTCGAGGACCGACTGCATCTCAATAGCCTGCGTGAGGCTTGTCCCAGGAATCCGCAAAGCATGGAGGGCGATGTCACCCTCGTCCAAACTTGGCATGAACTCACTGCCGAGCCGCGAGGCTGCCGCGAGGGCTATCGCCAGGACCGCCACACTGGCGGCAACGACGGTGAGCCGTGCCTTCATCAAAACGCGCAGAATCGGAAGGTAGGCGGCCTTGGCCCCGCGCACGGCGATATTCTCGTGCTCGGAAACCTTGCCAGTTATGAAGATTGCCACGGCCGCCGGGATAAACGTCACGGAGAGAATCATGGCGCCGAGTAGCGCGGCTACGACCGTGAAGGCCATCGGGTGGAACATCTTCCCCTCGACCCCGGTCAACGCAAAGATGGGGATATAGACGACGGCGATGATGAGCTCTCCAAACAGGGTCGCCCCGCGCACCTCACGGGTGGCCTCGAAAGCCAAGGCCAACCGCTCAGGCTGAGTGAGTAGGCGGCCTAACCTTCCCTGCTCCTTTGCGAAACGCCGGAGGCAGTTCTCGATGATGATGACGGCGCCATCCACGATTAGGCCGAAGTCCAACGCGCCCAGGCTCATGAGGTTACCCGACACCTTGTTCGTGGCCATGCCGGTCATGGTGAAGAGCATCGAAAGCGGGATGACCGCCGCCGTGATCAGGGCGGCCCGCAGGTTACCCAGCAAGATGAAGAGCGTGAAGATAACCAGTAGCGCCCCCTCGACGAGGTTGGCCTGGACGGTGCGGATGGTGCTATCGACCAGAGTGGATCGGTTGTAAACGGCCTGAGCGACAACCCCAGCAGGCAAGCTTTCATTCACCTTCACCAGACGGTCAGCCACGCGGGTGGAGACCTCACGGGAATTCTCGCCGACGAGCATGAAGACGGTGCCAAGGACGACCTCTTGGCCGTTTTCCGTGGCGGCGCCATTACGCAGTTCGCGGCCCAAGCCGACTTCGGCGATTTCCTTCAGGCGCAGCGGGACGCCACCGCGTTCGGCGACGACCACCTGACCAATATCCACGATGCCCCCGAGCTGGCCAGGGATGCGAATGAGGTACTGCTCTCCGTTTCGCTCAATATAGCCGGCGCCGACGTTTTCATTATTCCGCGCAAGCGCGTTCATGATATCCTGCAGCGTGATCCCGTAGGCACGCAACTTGTCCGGCGAGGGAGTGACGTGGAATTGCTTCTCGAACCCTCCAATCGTATTCACCTCCGTCACCCCTTGAAGGTTACGCAACTGCGGGCGTACCACCCAGTCCTGGAGTTCTCGTAAGTCCATCGGCGTCCATTCTTTGCCGTCAGGGCGCCGTGCTCCAGGTTTAGCCTCCACCGTATACATGAAGATCTCGCCGAGACCCGTCGCAATCGGCCCCATCGCCGGCTGAATACTCGCGGGGAGTTGCGAGCGGACTTGCTGAATACGCTCATTGACGAGCTGTCGCGCAAAGTAGATGTCCGTCCCATCTTCGAAGACGACCGTGACCTGTGAGAGCCCATAGCGGGAAATCGAGCGCGTGCCGCTGAGTTTAGGGAGGCCAGCCAAGGCGGTCTCCACCGGGAAGGTAATCCGCTGTTCGACCTCAAGCGGCGTGTACCCCTGGGCCTCGGTATTGACCTGTACCTGGACGTTAGTGATATCCGGAACCGCATCAATCGGAAGGTTGCGAGCATGATAAACGCCCACCACCGCCATCATGAGAACGGCCAGCATGACGAGCCACCGGTGGCGGATCGAGCCCTGCAGAACTCGCTCAAGCCATGACAAAGGTTCAGTGGTCATGGGAGGCACCCGTTTTGCCGATGTCGGCCTTAATGAGGAAACTACCTTCGGAGACATAGGTCTCGCCAGCGGCTAGGCCCTTGAGCACCTCCACGCGATCGCCGCTCCGGCGGCCGAGCTCGAGGGGACGGGCTTGGTAAACGTCGCCATGCTGCGAGAACACGACGGTGAAACTAAAGAGCGTCTGGAGAGCCGAGGCTTTCACCGTGACGGGGGCACGCGAGGAGCTGAGCGTGACCGCCCCCTTAACAAAGCCACCGGGCCGCCAACGACCGTCGGGGTTAAGGACGACCACGCGGGCCAAGGCCGTCTGGTTCTCGGCGGAGACCAGAGGCGAAACGGAAGCAATGACGCCCTTGGTCGCCTCCCGCCCATCATCGGCATGCAGCACGACAGCTTGTCCAGCCTTCACCTGACCAAGGTCTTTGGACGGAATCTCCAGCTCGACCCACACCTTATCTAGGCCAGCGATGGTATAGAGTGCCGCACCCTCGGCGACCACCTCGCCCGCGGCGGCGGTGCGCGCGATGACCACGCCGGCTCCGGGCGCCTTCACCTCAGCGGAAACGAGCGTCTGGCTATTCTCCACGCGGGCAACGACCTCGCCCGCGGCAACCTTATCACCGAGAGACTTACGGGCCTCCACGACGACCCCCGCAAAACGCGCGGTGGCTCGGCGGACACCGTCCAGGTCGAGGCTAACTCGCCCATAGACTTCAAGGACCTCGTCCAATTCCGCCGGAGCAGCCTGCGTGACCTGCACGCCCGCCTTGGCGGCGGCCGCAGCAGTGATTACCGTCTGCATCTCGGGCGCAGCGAACGACCACTTATGCACGGTGCCGGCATGGTCCGCGACAATGACGTAGTCGAAGGAATGGGGCTCAACGACCTCGTGGTCACCGCGGGCAAAATCCGTCTCGGACGCGAAGGTGAAGCGGTCCTCAACTTTTCCAGGGCGGAAGAGCGTCACGGATAATTTGACGTCGGCGGGCGCCAAGGGCTTACCAGCCTTGGTGAACCAAGCGCGAAACTCTGGAGGGACGCCGGCTTCGAAGATCGCGAGCTCGAGCGTGAAGTCGCCATCGGTGAGCAGCCGGCCACGGTGAGGGCCCTTGGCCTCCGCTACTTCCTCTGCTTCGTGTCCGTGGGCTCCGTGGTCATGGTCGTGGTGGGCATGCGGACCTTGCAAGAGCCAGACCGCAGCGGCCAGGCCCGCCAAGAGAATGAGTGCGGGGAGGATGATTTTTTTATAATTCATAATTTTAAGATAAAGGGAGGTATCGGAGGGAATGATTAGGGGCGGTCAAAGAGCGCCTTAGTCTCAGCGAAAGATGCGCCCGCGAGGGCCTCGGCCCGGACGAGGGCGAGCGCGTAGGCAAGTTCGGCGTCTAGCAAGTCGCGGCGTAGGGCGATCAGAGCCCGCCGGGCATCAAGCACTTCCATGAGGGCAAGCGACCCGGTGCTATAGGCGGACTGCACGGAGGCGCAGGCCTCTTCGGCTGCAGGCACCGCCTCACGGCGCAGGGTCGTCGCCTGGGCATGGGCAGCGAGGAGCTCGGCGTGAGCATGTGCGAGGGCCGTACGCTGTTCCAACTCCGCTGCGCGCAGCGATTGCTCGGACGCTCGGACCATCGCACGGGCCGCGCGGATGTTACCAGAATTATCATCGCGGAAAGTCAGCGGAATCGACGCGCCCAAAACGAAGGCGGTGGCGGCACCTTCGTTGAGACGACGAACGCCCGCACCTAGGGTGACATCGGCCACCCCGCGGGCGGATTCTAAGTCGAGCGCAGCACGCTGGCCGGCAACCAGCGAGGAGACCAAGCCCAAACGCGGACTGCCCGATACAGTCAGGGCAGCCTCGAAACGGGCAAGCGCAGGCGGCACTACCGGGAGGAGGAGCGCCCCTTTGATTTCAGCGATTTCTGCGGCGCTACCGCCCCAACTGGCGGCGAGGGTCGCCCGGGCCAACGAGACCGCAGATTGGGCACGCCCCAACTCAGCTTGGGCGGACGCCAGCGAAGCGCGGGCGCGGGCAACTTCGGAAGGCGAGGCGGTCGCGGCCTGTAGGCGACGAGTCGCCGAGGCAAAGGTCTCCTGGGCAAGCTTGAGCTGCTCACCCGCCAGGGCGAGACGGCTATTTTCCGCCAGAGCCTTGGCGAAGGCATTAGCGGAGGCGGCGAGGATATCGGACCTACGCAGGACTAACGAGGCAGCGGCGACATCACGTTCACACTCGGCGAGTGCCACACGGCGACTGGACTTATCACCACGCTCGATGAGCTGGCTCGCCTGCACCGTCACTTCCATCACCTCAGTTCCACGGGCCAACTTGGTACCGCCAAAATTCTCGACCGAAAGCGACAAGTTGGGATTAGGGCCCATGCCGGCCTGCGCCACGCGACCATCGGCAGCCTGATTGCCAAGTCCAAGGGTAAGAAGTTCTGGGTTTAACGCGGCGGTCCGGGCGAGGACATCCCCAAAACTGAGCGACGCCGGAGCGCGCACTTCCAAGGGGCTAAGGGTGGCGCTATCGGAGGAGACGGTAGGCACGATGCCCGTCTGGTCGCTGGCGGCCATATGGCCGGCCACGGGTAAGATTACCGATAAGAAAAGGATGCTGGAATGGTTCATGGATATAAATGCATATGGGCGGTAGCCCAGGGTGCCCCCTTGGACGACGAGAGTGAGTACGACCCACCCGCACCCGTCGCGGATGCCAGGCAGTCGGGCGGCTAGGCCGCCAACCAATAAGTACTCAGAGCCGCAGTGACATCGTCCCAGCCCTCAAGGCAGGCGGACGATAGGCAGATAAGGCTGAACTAAAAGATAACGCGTCGGGCACGGCAGCCAAACGTTCAACAAAGGCAAGCGGCACGGATACACGGACGAGACAAGCCACACCTTTAACAGGCAGGAGGGAGACTAACGGAGCCTCGACGAGCGCAACCTCATGATTAGGAACCAGGCAGTCCGAGCAGTCCGCAGGCTCTGCGCAGGTCTGACCCGCATGCTCGCAAGCAGACGCGACATCTTCACAGGGGCAATGGTCATGTGCCAAAACGCTCACCGAAGCCAAAAGCAAGAAAGCTAGGCAGGCGAAGAATCTGGAGCGGGCGAACAACACTGATTCCAGATTTCGAGCCTTCCCAGAGAAGTCAAGCGACCCGAGCAGGGTATAGTCCGTCTAAGGGCACACACCCTGATTCCCGCCCCCACTGACGCCAGTGGGCTATCTAGGTAGGGGCAAGGCTTCGCCTTAACCTCCTCCGGTGGAGGGCGCGGTAAACCACGCCCCTACCTTGGTACGATCAAAGGACAGCACGTGGTGCTGTCCCTACCTCTGAGGCATAAGGACGCGACGCAGTCGCTCCCCTACCCTCTGCCCTCTATCCTCGATTCAGTCCTCGACGCCAGGACAGCACGCAGTGCTGTCCCTACCTCGTTACTTGACCCTACCCTAGACTCAAACCGTGAAGTCGAACACCATGACGCGTTCGAGGTTCGGGACGACGACCAACTTCACGCGCTCGTGCTCGGGGTGCGGGAGATAGGCGTCGCGGCTCTGCGGCGAGTCAAAGGTCATGACGAAACCGTGCGTGAAGCCGTCGTTCAGGCCTTCATCGCTCTGATACACGCCATGCTGCATGGTGAGGAGGCCGGGGATCTTGCCGACCATGCCGCGCATCTCCGCGAAACAATGATCGATGGTCGCCGGGCTGACGCCCTGTTTGAAAACAAATGTGCCGTAGTGAAAGACCATGGGTGTTTAGGGGACTGGTGGACAAGGTGACACGGGGACAAGAGGCAGGCAAGGATACAGGAGGAGGAAGCGGTTAGGGGTTGGCGGTTAGATTACCCTCCACTCGACTCAGTCCTCGATTCAGTCCTCGATCCCGTCATCGACCCTGCCCTCGACTCTGCCCTCTCACTTCTCATTCACCCACTTCAGCGCGTTCAGCAGGATCTTCTGGTACGCGGGGTGATCGTGGCTGTGTTCGTCGTGACCCAGGGCGATGCAGACGACGCGGGCCTTGGGCTGCTTGACGACCCAGACGGACGGGAGAATGGCCGACTGACCGGGCTTGGGATTCTGACGCGGGATGGTGCCGAGGACTTCCGCGCCTTCCGGACGGGTGAACTCGACGTTGTAGCTTTCGTCGCGGATCGTGAAGGTCGCCGGGACGCCCGCCATGACGGGGTGCGTGGGCTTGGTCACGGTGAACGGGAAGTCGCTGTGTCCGTGACTACGGGAACCACCGCAGACGAACTCGTCGTTATACTTGGTCTCGAGGGGCCAGTTATACCAGGTGGCAGCATGCAGAAGAACGACGCCCTTCCCTGCAGCGGTGAAGTCACGGATAGCCTTCTGGAACTCAGGCGTGCCGAACTGGCCGTGGTTACCGCTGAAGAGGAAGAGGTCGGCCTGCGGGAGCAGTTCGAGGGTTTCCTTCAGGTTCGGGGTCGAGGCGACGTCGTAGCCGGCGGCCTTGGCCACCTGCGCATCGGTACCGAGGAAGAACTTCGGGAAGTGGTGCGAGCTGCCGGCACCGGCGACGAGGACGCGGAGCTGCCCAGCCTTGCGGGCGCCGAACTTCTGACCCGTCGGGGCCGTGGTGCGCGGGTTGTCGGCGGGGAGGTCGTCATCCTTCACGGCAGGTCCCTTGGCCTTCGCCTTGCCCTTCGCAGGAGCAACGGCCGGGGCAGCGGACTTCGGAGGGTTCGGAGCGCCACCGATTTCGGCGGTGATCGCGACGGTGGTCGGAGCCACGGTGTTACCAGGGCTGGTCAGGATGATCTTCTCGATGATCTCGGTGCCTTCCACCGGCAGGACGAGCGTCCGCACGTGGTGGGACTTCACCAGGCCTTGGGCGATCTTCGAACCCGAAACTTCGGCGTCGTCGGGATAATAGTCCGCGAAATCACGGCCCGCCATCTGTGTGACGACCTGCTTGCGGCCACCGACGAAGCGGATCTCCACCGTCATGGCCGGCAAACCGCCGATGCCCGCCCAACCACCGACGGCGCCCAGGAAGTGCAAGCGGGTAGCCGATACGCCAACGGGGAATTCCACGGTCTGCGGGAAGGACTGCGAATAAGCGCGACCCGCACCGCCCTTGAGGACGATGACGTTCTTGCCGTCCTTCGCCTTGGCGGGGTCGACGATGTTGAACGGCACGCCATTGGCGGTGACTTGGCCGAACTTCACGAACGGCAAGGTGTCGCCCTTGGTCTCGCGGCTGGCGTACAGACCCCAGCGGGTATCCGCGGTCATGGCCGCCGACAGGTCGAGCAACGTGAAGTTGCCGACGGTGACGCCTTCATTGGTGACGGCGGTCGAGCGGATGTAGGCAATCAGATTGCGGAGGCCTTCGGCGCCGAGGGCTTCAAAGCCTTCGGGCATGAGGGAGGTCTCCACGCGGGTGCGGGAAGCGATGTCGGCGACTTTGACCTCGATGGTCACGCCAGCCGGCATCTTGAGCTTCATGGCGACCGGGTTCTCGCTGCCGATGAGGGCCGAGTAGGCGGTGCCGTCCTTCAACTTGATGTTCCAGGTACGGTGCTCGTCGTCGACCATGCGGTTCGGATCCACGATGTGCACGAGGAGTTCGGTGGCCGGGTGCGAGCCAATGCCCTGCAGGTTCGGACCGAAGTCATTGCCGACCTTGCCGATCATGTGGCAGGTCTGACAGGCGCCGACGAAGATTTCCTTACCCTTGGCGATGTCGCCCGGCTTATCCACTTCGGCCCGAAGCTTGGCGATGACTTCATCCTTCGAGCTGTTGGTGCCGGCATCGAACTTCAGGAAGAGCGCGGTGGCGCGCTTGGAAATCGCCTCATCCGGGTGCCGGGTGAGCTGGGAGGACTGCAGCGTGCCGAGCTGCATCGGCGAGAGCGACTTGGCTTCGAGGGCATCGAGCACGAGGCCCGCCCATTCCGGACGGGTCATCAGCGCCGCATAGGCCGACTTGCGGACCATGGGTTCGGCCTTGAGGAAGGCGCTAAGCAGGGCCTTACCGGAAGCCGCATCGCCCGCGGCGGCCAAGGCTTCGACGGCGGCGAAGGCGACCACGTCCGGCGTGCCCTTCTGGAGGACCTTGGTAATGGCGGGAAGAATGGCGGCGTCGACGCGGCGGAGGGCCACGAGCGTACGGGCGGCGGCGGCGCGGGCTTCCGGAGCGGCCTGCTCATCGGCGACGAGCGGCAGCAACTTCTGCGCGGCCGCGGCGAATTCAGCCTTCAGTTCGTCGCCCTTGGACCAAGCGGCGGCGAGCGTGACGGCGGCGAGGCTGAGCTCAGCGTCACCATGGGCGATGGCCTTCTTGAGCGCGGCCACGGTGGCCGCCTGATCGGCGGGAGCCGCCGCATTGCGGGAGGCGAAGACCTGCAAGGCAGCGCGGGCGACGGCCACGTTGCGGGCGGTCGCCGCGGCCTGCAGCACGCGGAGACGGGCGACGCCATCGTTCGAAGCGGCCATGCTGGTCGCCAAGGCGCGGGCGAACTCGACGTCGGTGGCTTCGGTCGAGGCCATCTGGGATTCCAGGAAGGTCGCCGGATTGGCGGCCGTCGCGGCCGACGAAGCGGCCTTGGACCAGTTATCGGTGAACTTCGCCTGGGAAGCGCTTAGGAGCACGCCGACTTCGGCGGACATCGCCGCGGAACCCAGCGAGCGCAACGAAGCCAAGCGCACCCGGGCGTCGGCATCGTCGAAGGCCGCACGGTAAGCGGCGGTCGGAAGCGCGATCTGGCCGGCTTCGGAGACGAGGAAGGCGTTCTTGCGGACGGAAACGTTCTCGGTCGTAGCCGCGATGGCGAGCTGGTCGCTGGAGAGTTTACCGAGACGCTGCAAACCCCAGAGCGCGAGGATACGGGCCTCAGGCTTGCCCTGGCCGAACGCCAACTCCGTCATGAGCGGGACGGCGGCGGCGTGGACTGAGGCATCGCGGTCCATCAGGACACGCAGGGCGTTGAAGCGGACGACCTTGCTCGGGTGACTGAAGGCGGCAACCAAGCCGGCCGCGTCGGCCTTGGTGAGGTCAGGGTGTCCGAAAGCCGGCGCGTTCTCGTGCTGGATGCGGTAGATGCGACCGAAGTAGTGCTCGCGGTCGGGACGCACCGAGGCGCCGGACTTAGAGTGCTGCGGGCCGCGGGTATCATTGTGGGCGACCACCGGGGTGTAGAAGTCGAGGATGTACATGGCGCCGTCCGGACCGAAGGACACGTCGATCGGGCAGAACCAATGGTCCATCGAGCGGAGCCACTCGGAATCCTCCAGGATGAGCTCGCCCTTGTAGGCCGGACCACCGACGACCAGCTTTTCATGGTGGATGACGTCGAGGATCGGCTCGGTGACGAAGACCGTGCCGTTGTATTCCTTGGGCCAAGCGCCGTCCTCATAGACCGGCGTCGCACAAGCGGCGGTGTAGCGGCCGACTTGGTCGATCTGCAGCAATGGTGCGCGGTCCGGGAGATCCTTGCGGAAGACCGGGCGACCGGGGTTCACCGAGTTGAAGGCCTTGGCGGTCGTGCCCGGCACCTTCGCGAGGATGGACTCCGGCAGGACGACGTGCTGGATCGGGTTGCCGTTGGTGGCCTTGCCATGGAAGAGCTCCATGTCGCTGGTGACTTCGTTGCCGAAGCTGTTGCCGCCCAAAGAGGCGACCTGCTCGATGGCGGACCCATCGGGCTTGAAGCGGAACGTACCTGGGGACAGGCGCGCCATCGCCTCGCCGGTCTTCGCGTGCGTGGCGGTACCGCCGCCACCATTGGAAGCGTAGATCCAGCCATCGGGCGCGACGATGAAGTGGTTGGCCACGAAGTGGGTGTCACCCGGGGTGAAACCGCCGAAGAGGATCTCCTCCTTATCGGCCTTGCCGTCCCCGTTGGTGTCACGCAGCCAGACGATGTTCTTCTGGGCGACGACGATCACGCCGTCCTTGTAGATGCAAAAACCCGTGATCAATTCGAGGCCTTCATGGAAGATGACCTTCTGGTCGAAGACGCCGTCCTGCTTCGAGGAGACCATGACGCTGATCTTGTCGTGCGCCGGGCGGTCGTAATTGCCGGGAGCCAGCACCCCGCCTTCCTTCCAGGCTTCGGCGTTGAGGGGGCGGCGACCGTTCGGGTATTCCGGGGTTTCGGCGACCCAGAGACGACCGCGTTCGTCCCACTGCATGGCGATGGGCTTGTTGATGAGGGGCTCGGTGGCGAGGACGCTGACCTTGAAGCCCGGCTGCATCTTGAACTGGGCCACGGCATCGGGACCACGACGGGGGCCGCCCGTCGGGTAACGCACATCGTCCAGGTCGGACTTCGCGCAAAGCTCGTCGGTCGACGGGCGCTTCGCCGTCCAAGCGGTGGCGCGGGCGATGAAGGTACGGAAGCTGACATGATCCAAGGTCCCGGCATTCGCGCCGGCCAAGAAAACGGCCGCACGGTGGTCGCTGGCTTCGTAGACCCAGAGCTGCGGCTGAATGTCGTAGATGGAGGCGCGGTCCTTGGCCTCCGTGGATTTACGGCGGTCGTTGGTGACCTTCGGCGTGAAGGCGGACCCGAGGACGAAGATGTTCTCGTGGAGGGCCAGGTCGTAGACCGTGTCATCCTGGATATCGAACGTGGAGGCCGAAATCGTCAACGGGTGCGCATCCGTACGGATACAGAGCAGCATGTTGTTCGCGAACTTCTGGCTCTCGCCCGTCCAGGCGCCACCGAAGAGCGACTTGCCGAACTCGGCATTGCCCGCGGCCACCGCGCCGTGCACGGCGACGACGCCACCGCCGCGCTTGGCGAAGGCACCGAGCGCCTGCTGGGCGTCGGCCGAATAGGCGGCGAACTTGGATTGATAAAGGACCACCACGTCGGCCTTGGCCAAGGCCTCGGCGGAAGCGACGGACGCCTGCGCGACCTGCGCCCCACCCTTGGTCAGGTAGGCGACGGTACCGCGGGTCGCTTGGTCATTATCGCTGACCACCAAGACGCGCAGCGGGGCTGCCGAAACGAAGGCAGCCGTGAACAGGAGTAGAAAACGGAACATGGGGAGGGACAGGGATGGCCTAAATTACCCCCCTGCTTTCCAGCCTTCAACCCTTTGCTTCCTTTCCGGGTGCAACCCAACCACCCCCAAATCCACATTTATGATGGAAATATTACTTCGAACGACCCGCCCCTGCCCCCAGGCGGAACTGGGACGGGGGGTGACCGGTGCATTTCTTGAAAGCCGCCGCGAAGCTATTGCCGTTGGCGAAGCCGACCTGCCGGGCGATCTCGGTCAGCTTCTCGTCGGTTTCGGAAATCAAGCGGACCGCCTGTTGGATCCGCAGGTGCGTCAGGTGGCTCATCGGGGTCCGGCCGATCTCGCGCAGGCACAGCCGCCGCAGGTGTTCGAAACTCAAGTGTGATTCCCGCACCAATGCCTTGGCATCCCACGCATAATCGAGGCGCTGGTTCACCTGCTCCCAGAGGCGCTGCACACGCTCATCCCCGCGGAAGCTGCCTGCGAAGGCCTTCACGTAATCGTAGATCAGTTCGATCCACTGGTAGTTGCGGCGGGAGAGGCCCTCGCCCTGCAATTCCGCCCGCAGTCCGAGGATGGCCGCGTGCAAGGGGGCGCCATCAAAGGCCGCCTGCACGGGCGAGCTGGCGCGAAAGATGGTGCGCGACTTCACCCCGCTGCCGAAACGCACCCAGCAGAAGGCCCAGCGCTTGCTGCGGCCGATGCGGAAAGAATTCTGGATGCCCGAAGGCAGCAGGCAGGCCTGCCCTGCGGCCAGCTTACGCCAACGCCCGTCCACGTAGACCTCACCCTGGCCCGACAGGCAGGCCATGAAGAAGGCCCCACTCTGCTGGCGCCGGACGACCGAATACGGCGGGATCATCTCGGCCGAACCCACGTGGCTGATCTCAAAGTGCGAGAGCTCGGCGCAGCGTGGCGAATCCTGCACCCACGGACGGGCATCGCGGACCTCGGCGCTGACCACCGTCATCCGCTTGGAACGTGGGTTCTCGATGTCCGTTTCAAGGTGACGGAGTTGCGTCTCGAAAGGGGTATTTGATTGGCGGTCAGGCACCACGTCCCTTGAATAACCCCCGCATCCGAGCCGAGCAACCCATTCTTGCCGACCACCGCCGAACGCACATCTTCACCTCACTTCACTTTTAACCCACCCCCTCCCTACGCACATGCCCAACCCCTGGACCGGAAAAGGAAACCCCTACACCCGCACCGAAGTCATCGAACGCCTCCGCGACACGATGTCCAAGGGCAAGGCGATCATCGCCGCCGGCGCCGGGACGGGCATCAGCGCGAAGTTCATCGAACGCGGCGGCGCCGACCTCGTCATCGTCTACAATTCGGGGCGCTTCCGCATGGCCGGCCACGGCTCGACCGCCGGCATGATGGCCTACGGTGACGCCAATGCCGTCGCGATGGAGATCGGCGAATACGAGGTCCTCCCCGTCGTCGAAGAAATCCCCGTCATCTGTGGCGTCCACGCCACCGACCCGCGTCGCCGCATGTGGCATTGGCTCGGCAAGGTGAAGGACATGGGCTTCTCGGGCATCAACAACTTCCCGACCCACACCATCATCGACGGCAAGTTCCGCCAGATCCTCGAAGAGACCGGCATGAGCGTGAAGAAGGAATTCGAGACCGTCGCCCTCGCCCGCAAGATGGAGATGTTCACCATCGTCTACGTGGGTTCGCCCGAAGAATCCCGCGCCATGGCGGAAGCCGGCGCCGACGTCATCATCGCCCACGTGGGCACCACCGTCGGTGGTTCCATTGGCGTGACCAACGCCACGATGAGCCTCCCGGAAGCCGCCAAGATCACCCAAGGCATCATCGACGCCGCCAAGTCCGTCCGCAAGGACCTCATCTTCCTCAGCCACGGTGGCCCGATCAACACGCCCGAAGACGCCGCCTTCATCAACGAGCACACCGACACCGATGGGTTCGTCGGGGCCTCGAGCTTGGAACGCATGGCCGTCGAGCACTCGCTCACGGAGCTCACGCAGCGCTTCAAGCAGATCCCCGTGAAGCGCATGCACTTCTAAGCCCTTCGCCATGGCCACGATCGCAGTACTCGGCACCCTCGATTCCAAGGGTGAGGAACATGCTTTTGTCGCCGGGCTCATCGCCGCCCGCGGGCACAAGCCCTTGCTGATCGACGTCGGCACGGGCGGCCCCGCGACGATCCAGGCGGACATCACCCGCGAACAGGTGGCCGCGGCCGCGGGCATCGACTTGGCCGCCCTGCTCGCCCGCAAGGACCGCGGGGAATGCGTGGTCGCCATGACCAAGGCCGCCCCGGCGCTGGTCGCCAAGCTCGCGGCGGAAGGACGGATCCACGGCATCATCTCCCTCGGCGGTGGCGGCGGTACGGCCATCGGCACGGCCGCGATGCGCGCCCTGCCCTTGGGCTTCCCGAAGCTCATGGTCTCGACGCTCGCCGCCGGCAACGTCGCCCCCTACCTCGGGACCAAGGACATCACCATGATGCCCAGCATCGCCGATGTGGCCGGCCTCAACCGACTCTCCCGCGTCATCTTCACCCGCGCCGCCGGCGCCATCTGCGGCATGGTCGAGTCCGAACCCGTCATCGACTCCGCCCGTCCCTTGGTCGTCGCCAGCATGTTCGGCAACACCACCGCGTGCGTCACCGAAGCCAAGAAGGTCCTTGAAGCCGCGGGCTATGAAGTCCTCGTCTTCGCGGCCACCGGAGCCGGCGGCCGCATCATGGAATCCGTCATCGAGAGCGGCATCGTCTCGGGCGTGCTCGACCTCACCACGACCGAGTGGGCGGACGAACTCGTCGGCGGCGTCCTGAACGCCGGCCCCGAACGCATGGATGCCGCCGCCAAGGCCCAGGTGCCCGTCGTCGTCGGACCGGGCTGCCTCGACATGGTGAACTTCGGCGAACACGCCACGGTGCCCGCCCGCTTCAAAGGCCGCAATTTCTACATCCATAACCCACAGGTCACGCTCATGCGCACGACCGTCGCGGAGTGCGCCGAACTCGGCCGCATCGTGGCGGCGAAGGCCAACGCCTACACCGCGGGCGCGGTCATCATGCTCCCGACCAAGGCGATCAGCGTCATCAGCGCCGAGGGCAAGCCCTTCCACGACGCCGCGGCGGACCAAGCCTTGTTCAGCGCCTTGAGGCAGCACGCCCGCGTGCCGGTCCGCGAGTTCGCCGAGGAGATCAACAGCCCGGCCTTCGCCCAAGCCTGCGCCCAGCAGCTCATCGAGCTGATGCAGGCGAAGAAGTAACCGGCGGGACGAGGGAGGCTTGCCCTCCGGCGGGTTGGGTCTTTTGTAGGCCGATGCGTTTGTGCGCTTTCCTTTCCTTGGCCTTCGGGCTGTGCATCGGCACTGCCTTGGACGCCAAGGAACTGTTTGTGGCGCCGAATGGGTCGGACGAACAGGCGGGGACGATCGACAAACCCTTGGCATCGCTGATGAAAGCCCAGGACCTCGCCGCCCCGGGCGACACGGTCTGGATCCGCGGCGGTACCTACAAAGCCAAGCCCGATAAGTTCGCCCGCGCCCAGCGGGCCTGGATCTACATCCATTACTTCAACAAAAGCGGGAAAGCCGGCCAGCCCATCCGCTACTGGGCCTACCAGGATGAGAAGCCCGTCTTCGATTGCTCGGACGTCAAACCGCCCAACCGCCGCATCAACGCGTTTCAAGTCCTGGGCTCCTGGCTGCACTTCCGTGGCTTCGAGGTGACGGGCACCCAGGTGAACTTCAAGGGGCACGGGCAATCCTGCAACGTCGAGAACCACGGCAGCCACAACGTCTTCGAACGGCTCAGCCTCCACGACAGCCAAGCCATCGGCATCTACGCGTTGGATGGATCCGACAACCTCTTCCTGAATTGCGACGCGTACAATAACTTCGACTACACGTCCGAGGACGGTCGCGGGGGCAATGTCGACGGCTTCGGCGGCCACCCGTCCAAGGGGGCGACGAACAACGTCTTCCGCGGTTGCCGCGCTTGGTTCAACAGCGACGACGGGTACGACTGCATCTCCTCCCGGGAAAGCGTGCGCTTCGAGAACTGCTGGGCGCTGTACAACGGTTATGGACCGAAGTTCGAAAAGCGCGGCGACGGCAACGGCTTCAAGGTCGGAGGTTACGGCAATACGCCGCTGCAGCCCGTCCCCGACCCCGCGCCCCGCCACGTCACCGAGGGATGTCTCGCGGTCCGCAACAAGGCCAGCGGCTTCTACGCCAACCACCACCTCATCGGTGGCGACTGGTCGTACAATTCAGCCTACCGAAACTCGAACGACTTCAATTTCCTCATGCGCCCGCCGGACAACTCCGCGGACATCGATGGCGTGGGCCACCGCATCGTGGGCAACCTCAGCTACCGCGGCATCCGCGACGTGACCAAACTCGACGTCGCCCGGTGCGAACTCACGGCCAACGCCTTCGCGACGGAGAAGAAGTTCACGGACGCCTCCTTCGAGAGCCTCGATGAGTCCGCGCTGACCGGTCCGCGCCAAGCCGACGGCAGCCTGCCCAAGGTCGCTTTCCTCAAGCCGAAGGACGCCAAACTCGCCAGCGAAGCCGGCTATACGGCGTACGCGGGGAAGAAGCCCGCCAGCAAGTGAGCGCCCCGAACCCGCCAGCAGGCCCGAGCTCGCTCCGTTGGGTTTACCTCGCGATGGGCTTCAACCTCGTCGCCTGGGGCATGTCGTGGGTGAACGTCCGCGCCATCGTCCATGAAGTCGGCGCGGGTGAACTCGGCGCCCTGCGCTACCTCATCGCTTCGACGGTGATGTCGGCCGTGTGGGTTTTCCGTGGGCGTCCTCTACCCGCGCTCGGCGACGTCCCGCTGATCGCCCTGCTGGGCCTCTTCGGGTTCACGCTCTACAACCTCGGCATCAATTTCGGCGAACGCACCGTCGACGCCGGCACCGGCTCGATGCTCATCTCCTGCGTGCCGATCCTCGTCGTGCTCTTCGGGGTGACCACCGGGCGTGAGCGGGTCACGCCGTTCGCCTGGTTCGGCATCTTCGTCTCCATGCTCGGCGTGGCCTTCACTTCAGGCGCTTTCGATCATGGCCTGACCCTCAACCAAGGCACGGCCTTCATCTTCGGTTCGGCGGTTTGCGCGGCCGTGCAGACGCTCCTGAGCAAGGCGCTGACCAAGCGCTACTCCGCGATCGATGTGACCACGTGGGCCATCTGGTGCGGGACGCTCGGCCTGCTGCCCTTCGCCCAAGATCCGCTCGGCACCGCGGGTCGCCTGTCCGCCCCTGCTTGGGGCCACCTGCTCTTCCTTGGGGTCGTCCCGGCCGCCCTCTGCTACACCCTCTGGGCCTGGGTCCTGCAACGCCTCCCTATGACCGTGGTCATGGGCTCCGTCTACGTGATCCCGCTGTTTTCGGTCCTCTTCAGCTGGGCCATCCTCGCCGAAAAGCCGGCCGCCGCCGCGCTGACGGGTGGCGTGCTGACGCTGGTTGGCGTGGCGATCGTGCAGACCTTGGGTGCGCCCAAACCGGCCGCCAAACAAGCTTAGTTCCCGCGATACTCCCAGGCTTCGTTGAAGAAGCCGGCGTCGACGATATTCCCGGGCTTCTGCGCGTTGGGCGGGGTACCGAGATCCACCACGGCCCAATCGGGTAGCTTCGGCACCTGCCGGGCATTGTTGAGGTAGTCGTATTCGCGGTACGTGAAGGAACTGTTGATCACGACGTACTTCTGGGGATTCAAGGGATTGGGGTAGACCAAGATCGGCGCATGGTCGGCGGCGGTGTAGGTCTTGCCGTTGACGACGAGCTTATCGGCGGTCCACTGGATCGGGAGTTGGGCGACGACGCGGGCGAGGAGCGCGTTGCTCTGCGGATCGCCCCAGAGCACGAGGTTATGCGCGGCGATGTCTTCCTCCTTCACGTCCTTGTCGAGCTTCACGGGAGCGAACCCGCGGAACTGCCGGCGCCATTCCCAGGAAGCGCGCTCCAGCTCGGACTTCACCCATGCACCAGCCTTCTCGTTCAAGGGCTTGCCGGACGGCGACACAAAGAGGAACGCATCCATGAAGGCGTCGTCGATGGGCCCCGAGAGGCCGTGCTTCTTGACCAAGCCCGCCGCCGGCAGGGCCTTCACCAACGTCCAGCGACCCTTGCTATGGGTCAAGGTGGCCTTCCAGGAACGATCGGAGGCCGGACGCGGCCCATCGACATCTTGGCCGTCGATGCGGATCACCACCTTCTCGCGCACGTCGAAGGGCGCTTGGCCGGGCGCGAAGTCGAGCGTGAGGGCGGCGACGTTGTTCGTCTTCACGGTCACGGCCTGCTCCTTGCCGGCGATTTCCGCCACGACCCGGGCGGCCTCCCAGTGGGTCTCCATCCGATCCACCTGGACCCAGTGCATGCGGTTATAGCGGAGGAAGTAAGTGACGAAGCTGACCTCGTTCGGGGTCGGGTTACGGCCCTTGGCCGCGATCGCGTCCAAGCGACGTTCCATCTCCGCCAACGAATCGGGGTGGATCTTATGGGCGGTCTGCGGGCCGATGACATGGACGAGGTCGATGTTCTCGGCCAAGAGGTGCTTGGCCATGATGTCGGCGGCCTGCTTCTGCTTGTCGAGCTCACCGCTGTAGGCGATGGTCGGGGCGTTGGCGAAGTTGGCCGCGACGTCCGTGGCGTTATACCAGGACCAGAGGGCCTGCTGGTACGCGGGGATCTTGGACACGTCTTCGGATTGGAAGACGTTCAGGAACTGCGGGGTCTCGGCGAAGCCCGCACCCGGATTGATCGCGCACCAGCGGTCGGTGTAGTGCGCCCCGAACTGCCAGACCGCCGCGCCCCCCATGCTGAAGCCGCGAATGAAGAGGCGGTCCGCGTCGATCGCGTAGGACTTCCGGGCGTGCTCATAGGCCTCCCAGAGGTCGACTTCCCCCGCGAACTTGTTGGCGCAGCAATAGCGGCCATAGGGGTGCAGGACGAAGCGGTTGGTCGCGGGAATCTGGCCAACGCTCTTGCGGCGCTCCTGGAGGAAGCTGAGCTCGCTCAACATTTCGGCCCGACCATGGCACCAGAAGTCCAGCCGCAGCGGCGCGCCCACGTAGGACTCCGGCACGACCATGCCATAGGGTTGGATCGAACCATCGATCCGGGAGCGGTAAGCGCGGACGACCGGGCCCTTCTGCGTGGTCCACGGGGCTTCGCCCTTGGCCAAGGCGGCGGCGCGGGCCTTGCCTTCGGCGATGAGTTCATGGGCCGTCTTGAATTCGGTGTTCTTGAAGAACTCGTTGTAGCGGACCGCCCAATCGACGGCCTTATGGAAGATCTCCACATCCGGGAGGAGTTCCGCCAACCGCGGGTTCTTGGCCTGGGCCTTGGCGGCGTTGTCGATGGCCACGCGCAATTCGATGACCGCCTGCTGGAGGGCCTTCTTGTCGACCTCGGGCACCGGCACGCCGGGTGGCGGCACGGGGCGGACGGCATCGGCGGCATTATCCTTGGGGCCATCGGCGAAGACGACGGTGGCGAGCAAAAGCAACAGGAACGGGCGCATGGCTGGGGTTGACCTATTTGAGCGAAAGGAAGGAACGGAAGGAAGGACATTCCACCCACCGGCGCCCCAACGCCCCGTTGCCAGCCCCCGGACACCCCCCCCCTGCACCGCCCATTTGACTCGCCTCCCCCGCCTCGGTCGCTCACTTCTCCGCGACATGGCTCTACTCAGTCTGCTCGACGTCTACGTCGGTTTCGGCGGCCCACCCGTCCTCGACCACCTCAACCTTCAGATCGAAGAAGGTGAGCGCGTTTGCCTGCTGGGTCGTAACGGCGCCGGGAAGTCCACGCTCATGCGCATCGCCGCCGGCGAAAACCCACCCGACTCGGGCACCGTCACCCAGCCCGATGGCGTCTGCATCGCGCGCCTGACCCAGGAAATCCCCGAAGACCTGCCCGGCAACGTCCGGGACATCGTGACCTCCGGCCTGCGCGAAGACGACATCTCCGAAGACTGGGAAAAGGACATCCGCGTCGATGACCTGATCGCCCGCCTCGGCCTGCCCGAGGACCGGGCCTTCAACGACCTCTCCGGCGGCCTCAAGCGTCGCTGCCTTTTGGCCAAGGCGCTCGCCGCCAAACCAGGGCTGCTGCTGCTCGACGAGCCGACCAACCACCTCGACCTCGACTCGATCCTCTGGATGGAGGAATTCCTGCTCGAAGAAAAGATCCCCCTGCTCTTCGTCACGCACGACCGCGCCTTCCTGCGGCGCATGGCCAACCGCATCATCGAGCTCGACCGCGGCAAACTCACCAGCTGGTCCTGCGACTACGACACCTATCTCGTCCGCAAGGAAGAGCTCTTCGTCGCGGAAGAACGTCAGCGGGCCGCCTTCGACAAGAAACTCGGCCAGGAAGAAGCTTGGTCCCGCCGGAGCCCCGGTGCCCGACGCACTAAATCCAACGCCCGCATGGAGGCCCTCAAGGCCATGCGCGCCCAGCGCGGCAGCATGCGGAGCGCCACCGGCTCGGCGAAGATGGAAATCAGCGAAGCCGAACGCTCCGGCGTCCGCGTGGTCGAGGCCGAGAACATCGCCTTCGCCTACCCGGGCGGCCAACCGATCATCCGCGAGTTCAGCATGAACCTGACCCGTGGCGACAAGATCGGCCTCATCGGCCCGAACGGGGCCGGCAAGACGACCCTGGTGAAGATGCTCCTCGGACAGCTCACCCCGACCTCCGGCAACCTCAAGTTCGGCACCAAACTCGAGGTCGTCTACTTCGACCAGATGCGCGAGCAGATCGACGACTCGAAGACCGTGGCCGAGAACATCGCCGGCGATTCCGACAGCGTGGAAGTCCAAGGTCGCTCCCGCCACGTCATCAGCTACCTGCAGGACTTCCTCTTCGACCCCACCCGCGCCCGCTCCAAAGCCAAGGTGCTCTCGGGCGGCGAACGCAATCGCCTCCTCCTCGCCCGCCTCTTCACCAAGCCCGCCAACGTGCTGGTGCTCGACGAACCGACCAACGACTTGGACGCCGAAACCCTCGATGTCCTGGAAGACATCTTGGTCGACTATGCGGGGACGCTCATCGTCGTCTCGCACGACCGCGCCTTCCTCGACAACGTCGTGACCAGCACGCTCGTCTTCGAAGGCAACGGCATCGTCACCGAACACGCCGGCGGTTACACCGATTGGCGGAACGAGTTGGCCCGCATCGCCGTGGCCAAGCGCACCGCCGCCGCCCTCCAGTCCGCTCCGAAGCCAGCCGCCGCCAAGGCAGCCAACACCGCTGCCGGCGCCAAGCTGAACAACAAGGAACGCAAGGAACTCGAGACCTTACCCGCGAAGATCGAGCAACTTGAAGCCGAGCAAGCGACCCTCAGCGTGCAGTTGGGCGACCCTGAAATCTATAAGGATGGCGGCGCGAAGGCCGCCGAACTCCAGAAGCGCCTCCACGCCGCCGAAGCCGAACACGCTCAGGCCGTGGAACGCTGGATGGACCTCGACGCCCGAAAGGACGCGTAGTTACTGAGGGGATGGGGGATAGGGGATGGGGGATGGGGGATGGGGTTGGTCGATGGGGTTGGTGGATGGGCGGAAGCGTTTTAGGTAAAACGAAAACAGAACACAGATGACGGCTTTCGATTCCTCGAAGTCCGTAATCTGTACTCTGCAGTCTTCACCATCCCCCATCCCCTAACCGCTATCCCCCATCCCCCATCCCCTATCCCCTATCCCCTAGAATCTCTTACTTCCCCTTGCCGCCGCGATTGCCGAACTGGGCCATGCGCTGCTCGAGGGCATCGAGGACCTTGTCCACGGTTTCGTCGGTGATATCAGGATCGGCCGCGATGATCGCTTCCTTCTGGGCCTTGCGCACTTCCTTGGAGGCTGCGGCAATGTCGGCTTCGATATTCGTCTTTTCGGCGTCGGTGGCGCCTTCGAGTTCCTTGCGGATTTCGCGGACCTTATTCCGGGCGGCGGTGACGCCTTCGTCACGGAAGGTCTTCATCAAGGCCGCGCTGCACTTGGTGAGCTGCTCGGGGCTGACGCCCGGAATTTCTTGGGGCAAGAAGCCGTTGCCCTTACCTTTGGTTCCGCCCGTGAAACCACCCTGCGTCTTGCGCTGACCATCAGCGGCGGGAGCGGCGGCCTGCGGCTCGGTCGACGGGGCGCCGGCGGCGACGCGAGGCGCGGACTTGGCGGCGGGAGCGGCCACCGGAGCGGACTTCTTGGAGTCCATGATGAAGTAGGTGGCGGCAGAGCCAAGGGCGGCGGCGAGCAGGAGGGGGAGGATGTTCTTCATGGGGGGAGGTTGTCTTTATAACCCCATGACCTGCGAAAGGTTTTAGAAATGTGCGTACCCCCTGAACCTTGACACCCCCAACCCCACACTCAGTTTGGAAGACGCTGCGCCCCTCGAGTCACCCCTGACTCCCCTACCCGCTCGCCCCCTTTCCCCATGCTGCGCCCCCTGCTTCTTGTCCTGATTGGACTCCAATGTCTGGCTCAGACGACCCCGACCACCCACCTCTGGCTGACCTATCAAGGCGGTGAAGGCCCCGGCAAGGGGAAGCACATCGTGCTCATCGCGGCTGACCAGGAGTACCGCAGCGAACAGTCGATGCCGATGCTCGCGAAGATCCTCAGCACCCATCACGGCTTCGACTGCACCGTGCTCTACGCCGTCGACGAGAACGGCTTGGTCGACCCCCGCATGCCGGTCTACCCCGAGAAAGGAAAAGAGAAGGAGTTCAAGACGCACCACATTCCCGGCCTCGAACACTTGGCGAAGGCCGACCAGGTCATCTTCTTCTGTCGCCTACTGACCCTGCCGATGGTCGAGCGCGAACAAATCGTGCGGTACATCGATTCCGGCAAACCTTTCATCGCGCTGCGTACCGCCAATCATGGCTTCCACGCTGCCTTGCCCTACAAGATCAACGGCAAGCAGGTCAACTGGGGCGAAGAGGTGCTCGGCGGAAGCTTCCGCGGGCACCACGGGCGCTACCATGCCGACTCCACCCGCGGCATGATCGTCGAAGCCATGAAGGACCATCCGATCCTCGCCGGGGTCAGCGACATCTGGGGCAACTCCGATGTTTACCGCACCTACAAGGAAGGCACCAGTTTGCCCGCCGGCTGCACCGCCCTCGTCTGGGGCCAGCCCTTGATGGGCCGCAAACAGGATGACGCGCCCAACCCCAAGCTCGAGCCCCTGCCCGTCGCTTGGTTCAAAACCTGGCGAACCAGCACCGGCAAGGACGCCCGCGTGTTCCAGTCGACGATGGGCAGCGGGGACGACTTCCGGAACCCCGGCCTGCGCCGCCTCGTGATCAACGCCGCCTACTGGGGCATGGGCATGGAGTCGGCCATCAACCCCAAGAGTTCCGTCGAGACCGTCGGCACCTACGAGCCCCTCGCCACGGGCTTTGACTACGTCAAACTCGGCATCAAACCGAAGCCCGTGTCGGACTACCGCTAGACGCCCGCCGAGGCTGAACCAACCCGGTCACTTCGTCGGGATGGCGTGGATGGTGTTCACGATACGGCCGGACACATCGACGCCATCGGCGCTGCGGAGGTTATACTTGAGCGACATCTGCATGCACGGCGCCAAATCCACCAGATGCAGGATGGCGGTGCGGCCATCGGCGGAGAGTTCGACCCGGGAAACCTTCACGAGGTCGTGCTTGGCCTGCGCCATCTGCTCCTTGCTGAACTCGGGCTTGCCATCCTTGTTGACCTCCGCGGCCTGAGTCGGCGGCGCTTGAGTCGAGAGCTCCGGCGAACCGTAAGCGGCCGACCACAGGTAGTTCCAGGCTTCGACGTTCCAGCTGCCGGGATCTTTCGCCACGGCGGCATCCAAAGCCTCACCAAAGCGGATTTCCACCTTGCCCGCACTGACCTTCAAGTCCAACGGCGTGCGGACCTTCTCGCCGGTGTAACGGACGCGCTGGAGGCAACCGTTCTTCACGGCGGTCGTCTGCCAACCGCGGAGTCCGACGACATAGAGCTGGCCATCCTTCGGATTGAAACGGGCGCGCATGGCGCCGCTGTCGAAGTTCACGTTGAAACGCGTCAGGCCGCCCTGCATCTGCGGCTGCCCCCGGAATTCCACTTCCTGTGGCAAGACCCCATAGAGCGAGCACATCCCGTAACTAAGGTGCAAGAGACGACCTTTCCACGGGCCCCACTGATCGGACGTCACCCAGACCTGACCTCCGCTGGAGTTATCGACGTCCTTCGGCATCCAACACAGCGGACGATCGTAATCGGTCGGCTCGGTCGCACGGTGCGCCAACGGCGGGACACCGTAGAAGCCTCCCGACTTGATCCAGTTCAACCGGCAAACCGGGGTCCAAGTGCCTTCGTTGTCTCCGCTGGTCAACTGACCAGTCGGACCAAGCCCCAGGCCGTTCGGGGCGCGGAAACCCGTCGCGACGACGGACAGGCTCGCGCCATCAGGCGTAACCTTGAACAGCGCTCCATGGTGATTGCAGAGGTCATCAAACCCACGGCCACCCTTCTTCACCGGACCAGCCTTGGCGAAATAAAGGTTTCCGGCGCCGTCCGCCTGCAGGTCGAAGACGAACTCATGGAAGTTCTTGGTGACCTGAATATCGGAATTCAAGACCGCGTAAGTCTGGGCGCTGCCTTGACCATTGGCGCCCGGGAGCAGTTTCCAGAGGCCGTCGCGACAAGTGACATGGACGATGCCGTTCATGACCTTGAGACCGAGCGGGTGATAGAGCCCCGTGGCGAAGCGTTCCCAGGTGACCTGCGCCAACTGGGCGTCGAGTCCCGAGCCAATCCAGACATCGCCATGGAACGTGCAGATCGCGACGCGACCGTCTTCGAAGAAGTCGACGCCACTCACATACATGGGCGCCTTCCAAGCGTTATCCTCGGGCAGCTTGATGCGATCGGTGACGTACGGCTCGCCCGTCTTCGTCGAGAGTTCGCCCTTGGTGACGATTTTCTTGGTGGAGAAATCGACGAAGCCATGGGAGCCGTGGTCCTCCGGCCAACCCGTGGGACGAGCCGCCCCCACCGGGGCATAGGCAATCTCCACCTGCTGTTTACCGGCGGGAATGCGATAGACCTCCCAACCATCCAGTTGCTCGCGCCGACCCGGACCGCGGACGCCGATGCGGTCCGCGTCTTGGGCGCGCCCCAACAACACCGTCACGCCCGTGGCCGTGTCGGTGGTCAGGGCCCGGACGATGACCTGGGCCTCGTTCGAATCGACGACCCGGGGAATTTCGCTGACACGGTCAGCCGCACCCGTCACCGCAAAGGAAAGCACACCATCGCCCTTGGGCTGAAAACCGAGCAATCGGTAATGCCCCGCGCCGAGGTGACCGTAGCCGGTACGGCGACTCAGCTTGGGCGCGTTCTCACCCACCGCGAGACCGGCAAGGTCGTCGTCCGTCGAGAAATACACCGCCCCCAAGGCCGACGGGTATTCACCGCGGGACATCAGGTTCATCTCGGTGACAAACTTGCCTGACCAGCCACCGACGACGCGGGCGAGTTCAGTGTCGTAGGCGATGGCATGCTTGCCGTCGTCGCCGAGGCGCAGGGCCAAGCCCTTCAGCGCCGTATGCTCGGCCGTCCCGTCGGGCTTACGGTCGACACCGATGGTGCCGAAGATCCAGCGACCCGGCGCTTCGGCGGGCTCCTTGCCGGCGGACTTAGCCGGAGCCTTCTTGGCCGCCTGGGCAAAGAGCAGCGGGACAGCGAGCAGCAGGCAACACAGGGAACGCAGGGCGGAGCGCATGGGGATGCGGCGAGCAAAGCCCTCCCTTCCGTCGTGGCAACACCCGAGGCTTACTTCTTACGCTTCTCGAGGTCGTCGACGCCGGGGAGGATGTACTTACCTTCCTTGCCCAGGGGCTTGATGCGACGCTCGCTCTCTTGGCGGTTCTTGGTCGCCAGGTCCTGAGCCTTTTTCGACGTATCGATGGGGCCATCATTCCTGGAGTCATCTCCGGAATTCCCTTCAACCTTCCCGCCAGACACGACAGGGATGGCCGGCTTATTGCGCTCTTCCCACCAATCATAGGCATCCTTCTCCGCCTGGGCGACCTGCGCGGGCTTGAGCTCCGCTTTCAATTGCGCCTGCAGCTTCCCGACTTCATTCGGAACCAAGCCCGTCATGCGCTGGAGCAGGCAAAAGAAATAGGCCTTGGGCTTATCGACCGTCCCGAGTTCCCCGGACGCATGCAGCAAGGCCAAGCGACCCGCATAACCCGTCTCCACCCTCCCCCGCTCGTGCAGGCGCTGCAGCCATTCGTGGGCCTCGGCCACATCGCGATCTTCGGGCTTCCCGTCGAGGCGCGCCCTGATGATATCGCTCATCGCGACGTAATACCCTTGGCGGGCGGACTTCCGGAACCAACCCATGCCATCTTCGAAGTGCAGATGGATTCCGCCCTTTGCGTACATTTCGAGGTAATACCTGCCCACCCGTTCCTGGGCCTCACGATTACCCGCCATGGCCTCATGGTACTCAGGAATCGGCGTCGGGGCAGGACCGGGATCGCCGGCCGCCACCGTCAGCAACGGAAAAACCCCTAACGCAAGGCACAGTCGGAACATGCGGCACTAAACAGGCCCGCCCCGGTCTGGGCAAGTCCGATAGGGACGCCAAGCCGGGGCGGGAGTTATAAAAGCACTCTACTGTTTAGAGGCCCTGCAGGTAGGCCGTGAGGTCGGCGACGCCCTGATCGGTCAAGCCGAGCATGGCGGGCGAGTACATGAGCGACTTCTCGAGCTTCTCGACGGATTTGATGCGGTCGGCGGGGACGGTCTGGATGGCGCCGCCGATGCCCTTGATCATCGTGGGGTCGCCTTGCGTGAGCACCATGCCCGTGAGCACGAGGCCATCCTTGGTCACGAGGCGCGAGCCTTCGTAACCATGGGATATCGACGCCGACGGCTGCGCGATGGCTTGGATGATGGTCTCGGCCGACTGCTGGCGACCATAGGTCGTCAGGTTGGGGCCATACTCGATGCCCTGATCGCCGATGCGGTGGCAGGTATAGCAGACGGCGATCCCGGCGGCCCCCCGCTTCGCGTCACCCTTCAGTTTGGCGATGGTCTCGACGGACGACAGCGGCTTGACGCCGACGGGCTCCGCAGGGAAGTCGCTCGCCGTCAGCTTCACCTGGCTGGCGTCGTAGAGACCGCGGGCCTTCAGGACCTTATCGACCTCGAAGCCCTTCCAATCATTGCCCTTACGGTTGTTCAACCACCAGCTGGCGATCTCCTTGAATTCCTTCCGTTGCGAGAGTTCGACCATGGCGCCGACCGCTTCCGGGCTATTCGTGAAGGCCAAGGCCGTGACCATCTGCTTGGTCTGGGCGGCATCCAACTTGCCGGAAGCCAGGCGGGCGCGGATACCGGCGACGCCGGCCGGCACGTGCAGACGCCAGGTCAGGCCGGCGAAGGCTTCGCTCCAGGTGGCGGGATCGCCGCCCATGGTCTTGCTGAGCGCGGCGTAGAGTTCAACCTCCCGGCCGGTGGCGCCGAGGCCAACGGCTTCCAAGTAAGCGCGGTCCTTGCCATCGAAACGTTGGGCCACTTCCACGAGGGCGGCGAGCGCTTCCGGCCCCTTGAACTCGCGCAAGGCCAACGCCACTTCGCGCCGAACCGCGGGCGAAGCGTCCTTGGCGTTCGCCACCGCGAGGTTGAGCACGTCGCGGTTCGCGGCCCGGAGCGCGCGGAAGGCGATGAGGCGACGCTGGTCGTTCGGCGAACGCAGTTCGGCGGAGACCAGGGCGGCGCCCTTGTCGCCCAACTGGGCGAGCAACCAAACGGCGCGGGAAGCCACGTAGGGATTGGTATCCTTCAGCAAAGCGGACACCGCGGGGATGGCGGCGTCGCCTTGGGCCTTGAGCCGGGCGAAGCCGGCGCCACGAATGTTGTTGGCCGGACTACGGAGCGCGAGGATTTGGCCCTCGGTGGTGTTGAGGTCGATCTTCGGGACGACGGACTTGAAGCCCTTCGGCGCCAGACGGTAGATCGTGCCGCTGTATCGATTGTCGCGCGTGCCGTGACCGCCCACACCCGGGTCGTACCAGTCGGCGAAGTAGAGGGCGCCGTCGGGACCAACAGTGATGTCCGCCGGACGGAACATCGTCTTCAGCACGCCCGTGGCACGGCCGCCGAGGAAGTCCGAGCCCGCCCATTCCTTCTCCTTATTGGAAGTGATGAAGTCGAAGCGCTCGAGTTTCATCCCTGCGCCATCCGGCTTGGGGAGGTAACCGAAGACGACGTTCTTACCGGCCTCGCAGGCCAAGAGGAGGCCGTTCCACTTGTCGCCAAGGGCGCCGTTCTCATAGAAGGCCACGCCCGTCGGGGAACCCCCGCCATAGACATCGCCGGCGGGCATGGTGCCGGGGTCGTCTTGACGCCACTCGGCGGTCGGCGTGTCCTGACCGGGACGCTTATCGGCGCCCCAGGAGCGCTTGCCATCGGCCGAGGCGAACCCCGCGTTGCCGCCTTCCATGATCAAGGAGACGCGGCAGGCGGGCGGATCGTCGTTGTCGCTCTGGTAGAGGTCGCCGAACGAGTTGATCGCCTGCTCGTAGCTGTTGCGGTAGTTGTGCCCGACGATGCGGAGGTCGGAACCATCGGCGTTCATCCGCACGGAGAAGCCGCCGATCCAGACGTTGCCGTCGTCGCTGCGCTTGCCGGCGATGTTGCCGAGCATGTAGGGACTGCCCATGTAGAAACGGCGACCCGCTTTGTCGGTGAATTCGGCGCCGGTATTGCCTTGGTTGAAGTTCCAGCGACCATCGGGGCCCGTGGTCACGCTGTGCAACGAGTGGTCGTGCTGGCGGCCGTTGAAGCCCGTGAGCAACACCTCGCGCTTGTCCAGCGCCGGATTGAAGACCCCATCGCGGTTCACGTCGGTGTAGACGAGCAGGTCGGGCGGTTGCGAGACCACGATCTTGCCGTCGATGGCGGCCACGCCCAAAGGCGAGGCCAAGTTCACGTCCTGCAGGAAGACCGTCGCCTTGTCGGCCTTACCCGCGCCCGTCGTATCCTCGAGGACGACGATACGGTCGCCTTCCTTGCGGCGGCCGGCCTTACCGCGGTAGTTCACGCCCTCGGCGACGAACAAGCGCCCTTGCTCGTCGAAGTCGATGTTGGTCGGATTATAGAGCATCGGCGAGGTCGCCCAGACCGTGACCTCGAAGCCTTCCGGTACGGTGAAAAGTTCCGACGGGACGAGCATCGGACCATCTTCGATCGCCACGGCCTTTTCTTCGTCGGGCTTCTGGGTGAAGACCAAGAAGCGCATCGCGGCGAGGCTGCGCTTACCGCCGCGCTCCATGCCGCCGTCATCGATGGCGACTTGGGTGCGGAAGCCGACCACGCCGGCGGGGAGATCGTAGGCGATCACCGACGTCGCGTGCGTGCCGATGCCGTTGGCGTACACCTTGCCGTCCACCTTGAGCGGACCCTTGGAGTTGTTCTTCCCCACGAGCACGGCGCCGTGGCTGGCCGAAGCGGACTTCCACTTCAGGTCGATGAGGTTCTTCGTCGTGCCATCGGCCATGAGCAACGTGGGCTCCACCCAGGAGGCCCAGTCGCAGTTGCTGTCGCCGAGGTCGGAGACCATCAGGTACAGCTCCTTGGCGCCCTTGAGGTCGGCCGTGAGCTCGGTCAGGCGCGCCTTGTCCTTGGTCGTGATATCCTTGGACTGCGCCACCGGCTTACCGGCGGCCGTTTTGGCGGCGGGCGGCGCGGCTTTCGGAGCGGCCGGGGCGGCGGGCGCGGGAGCACCTGCGGCGGGGCGGCCAAACTTGGCTTCGCGATCCGTCTGGATGGCGGCGGCGGGGATCTTCGCGAACTCCCCGGGCTGCGGGAGCTTCAGTCGCGGCGGGTTCTTGCCCTTCTCATCCAAGTTGGCGTTGAGCTCGTCTTCCGAGACCGGCGTGGACTTCACGCCCGCGGCGGGCACTTCGACCTTGGCGGCCCAGACGATGGCGTTGAGGGCCAAGGTGCGAAAGCCGTCGATGGCCCAGTTGCGATGGTTATGGCCACCGGAGAAACCGACGCCGCGGCCGCCGTCGGCGCGCTCGATGCCCCACATCAAGGTCTGCACCTTGCCGAGGCCATCCACGCCATGCTCGTTCCAGAGGTTGATGTACTTCTTCACGTTCTCGCGGGTGGGCACGGCCGTGACGAGGTCGAGCACCTTGCTGCGATCGGCCGGAAAGCGCATGTTGTAGTAGAACTCATCGTAAGCCTGCACGAGCCCGGTGACGCCGCGGGCGACCGGATGGTTCGGCAAGGCCTTCAGGTCGGCCACCCAGTGCGGGTTCACGGACCAACCCGTCTCGAAAGCGCCGCCGATCCAAGGACGGTAATACTGCTCGCCTTCCTTGGCGTCCGGGTGGACGGCGTAATGCATGAAGACGAGGCCCGTGCCCTTCTTGGCCAACTCGTCCACCTTCTTCCAACCCTTGCCGACGACGCTGGTGCCGTCGGCGTAGATCACCAGACACTTGATGCCGTCGAGGACGGACTCGTCCTTGGGCCAGCCGCTCACGACCACGGCCTTCAAGCCAAGGCCGCTCTGCTCATTGATCGCCTTGGCCAGCAACTGGCAACCGGCGTTGAACTCATGCTCGCCGGGGCCGTGGGAACGACCGCCCGCCAGGAAGACGATGTCCGCGGCGGCGTGGGCGCCGAGGGAAACGAGCAAACAGGACGCCACGGCGGCGAGGCGGGTCCAAGGACGGAGGATATTATTCATAAGAATGATGGGGTGAGCCCGGGGGTACGGCACCCCTCACAGACAGCGGATAACCGTAAAGGTTGGAAGAAAAAACCCCGCGCGAGCCAAAGAACCCCGCGCGCACCCCCTCCTGACCTGATTTGAGCCCAGTTTGACATTGGAGGAACAATCCTAGGGTGTTCTTGTTAGACCCTATATGAAAGCCCCTGCCGTCCTGCTGCTGGCGGGCCTCGCCCTGACCGGGCGTTTGGCCGGGGCTGACCCTGTCCCGACGGCCGCCCAACTCGAATTCTTCGAGAAAGAGGTCCGCCCGGTCTTGAGCGAAAACTGCTACGAGTGCCACGGACCCAAGAAACAGAAGTCGGGTCTGCGCCTGGACTCGAAAGCGTTCATCCTCAAAGGAGGCGAAATCGGGCCCGTCGTCGTCCCTGGCCAGCCCGAGCGGAGTCGCCTCATCCTCGCGATCAACCACGCCAAGCAGAAGGACGTCGAAGCGATGCCGAGCGAGGACAAGAAACTCGCTCCGAAGGAAATCGCCGCGCTCACCGAGTGGGTCCGCCAAGGCCTGCCCTGGCCGACGACGGGCCAACCCGAGTTGACCGACCCGCGCAAGCACTGGGCCTTCCAACCGCTGGCCGCGACCGCCCTCCCGAAGATCGCCGCGACCGAGCGTGTGCGCAATGACGTCGACCGCTTCGTCCTCGCGCAGCTGGAAGCGAAGGGCCTGACCTACTCCCCGGAAGCCCCGAAGGAAACGCTGATCCGTCGCGCTTACTTCGCCTTGCACGGCTTGCCGCCCTCGGCCGCCGATATCGAGCGCTTCGTCGCGGACCGCGACCCGCAAGCCTACGATCAGTTGGTCGACCGGCTGCTCGCCGCGCCCGCCTTCGGTGAACGCTGGGGCCGCCACTGGCTCGACGTCGCGCGTTATGCGGACACCAAGGGCTATGTCTTCGAAGAGGAACGTCGGTACGCCTATGCCTACACCTACCGCGATTGGGTGGTCGGCGCCTTCAATCAGGACATGCCGTATGACCGCTTCCTCAAACTGCAGCTCGCGGCGGATGCGTTGGTGACCGGCGAAGACACCCGCGACCTCGCGGCCCTCGGCTTCCTGACCCTCGGGCGGCGCTTCCTCAACAACCAGCAGGACATCATCGACGACCGCATCGACGTCGTCATGCGCGGCACGCAAGGGCTCACCATGGCCTGCGCACGGTGCCACGACCACAAATCCGACCCCCTACCCTCCACGGATTACTACGCGCTGTACGCCATCTTCAATTCAAGCGAGGAGCCCAAGGACAAGCCCCTGCTGAAGCCCTTCACCCCGACGAAGGATACCGAGGAATTCGAAAAGGAGCTCGCCACCAAGGAAGCCAAGGTCGTGGATTTCCGGACCAGCCGGCGCGAAGGGTCCTTCTCGGCCGTCAAGACCACCGCTTACCTCGGGGTCCTCCGCCGCTCCCTGGCGGATGCGAAGTTCGACGACGCCCAGGAAGCCAAACGCCTCGCGCTCTACCCCGCGATCCTCGCCGGTTGGAAGAAAACCCTGAAGCCGCGCCTCGTCGCGACCGACGCGCAATTCGGACTCTGGGCCCGCCTCGTCGGGACGCCCGATGATGCCTTCAAGGCCAAGCTCTCCGCCGAACTCCTCGCGAAGTCGGCCACGCCGATCGACCCGGTGCTCCAGGCCGCCGTGACCAAGAAGCTGCCGACGAAGTTCGACGAACTCGTCGCCGTCTACGGCGAAATCCTCGCCAGCGCCCGCGGCAACCAGACGCTGGAACTCAAGCCTTGGCGGGCACTCATCGAAGCCCCCAACGGCCCGACCACGCCGACCGCCGATAGCCTCGTCGGCTCCTACGTCGTCGCGGACGCCCAGAAGCACCGCGGCTTGATCCGCGAAGTGGAAGCCTTCAAGGCGAGCCCGAAGAGCCCGCCCCGCGCCATGGCGATGGTGGATAAAGCCCAACCCGTGAACGGCACCGTCTTCCTCCGCGGCAATCCCGGGCGCCCCGGCAAGAACGTCACCCGTCACTACCTGGAAATCCTCGCGCCTGACGGCAAGCCGACCGACTTCAAGCGCGGCAGCGGTCGTCTCGAGCTGGCGGAAGCCATCGCCAACGCCAACAACCCGCTGACCGCGCGGGTCATGGTCAACCGCGTGTGGGACCAGGTCTTCGGTCAACCACTGGTCGAGACTCCCAGCGACTTCGGCGTGCGCACCGCCGCCCCCTCGCATCCCGCGCTGCTCGACGGCCTGGCCACCCGCTTCATCGCCGATCAGTGGTCGACCAAGAAACTGATCCGCTCACTGGTGACTTCGGCGGCCTTCCGCCAAGCCTCGGATACCCACAAGGCGGGCCTGACCAAGGACCCCGAGAATCGCCTCCTTTGGCGCATGAACCGCCGCCGCGCGGACTTCGAGACCATGCGCGACAGCATCCTGGCCGTTTCGGGACATCTCGAACCCAAGCTCGGAGGTCAACCCTTCGACCTCGTCGCCAATTTCGCCACCCCGCGGCGCACCCTCTATGCCATGATCGACCGCCAAAACCTGCCGGCGGTCTTCCGTACCTTCGACTTCGCCAATCCGGATTACCACGTCGCCCGGCGCAACCAAACCACGACGCCGCAGCAAGCGCTGTGGATGTTGAACCACCCGTTCACCCGTCAACAGGCGGATAAACTCGCGGAACAGCTCACCCCTACCGCGACCGATGAAGCAAAGGTCCGGCAACTCTACCGGACGGTCCTTGGTCGCGACCCCAAATCGGCGGAGATCAAACAAGCCCTGACCTACGTCACCGAAGTCCGCCAAGCCCCCGCGCCCGCCAACTGGTTGAGCGGGATCGGCGGCTACGACCCCAAAACAAAGAAAGTCACCTTCACCGAGATGAAAGTGCTCAAGAAGGATGCCCTGACCCCGACCGATAAGTATCCGGATGCCGCGAGCGGGAACGGCCATGCGACGCTGACGGCAAAGGGCGGCCACCCGGGCAACGATGCGCAGCACGCCGTCATCCGACGTTGGTCCGCGGGCGGCGGCGGTGAATTCCGGATCGATGGCGAGCTGAAGGTTCCCACCCCGCAAAGCCAGGGTGTGCGGGCCCGCATCGTTTCCGCGCAACGAGGCCTGCTCGGCGAATGGACCTGCCTCGGCGGCGCGGCGGTGTCCGTTGTCCTGGAGAAAGCCGTCATCGCCCCCGGCGACACCGTGGACTTCATCCTCGACGACCTCAACGGGCCGAACAGCGACAGCTTCAGCTGGGCGCCGGTACTCAAGGATGCCCGGACCGGCGAGGTCATCGATGCGGCCGCCGGTGGCTTCAACCGCAAGGGTTCGCCGCAGTCCCCTTGGTCCTCGCTCGCGCAGATCCTCTTCGCCAGCAACGAATTCAACTTCGCGGAATAAGCATGCACCACGACCCCTCCTTCATCCATAGCCGCCGGGAGTTCCTGCGGAAGTGCGGCATGGGCCTCGGCGGTCTGGCCTTCGCCTCGTTGCTGCAGCGCGACCTCCAGGGCGCCCCCATCTCCGTGAACCCGCTGCACCCGCTGGCGGCCCGGCGCGCCCCGCTCCCTTCGAAGGTCAAGCATGTCATCCACATCTTCGCCAACGGTGGTCCGTCGCACGTCGACACCTTCGACCGCAAGACCTCGCTCGACAAATACCACGGCCAGAAACTGCCCGGGGACTACATCGCCACCGAACGCAAGACGGGGGCCGCCTTCCGTTCGCCGTTCACCTGGAAACGCTACGGCAAGAGCGGCCTCGAAGCCAGCGAGCTCTTCGCCAAGACGGCGGCCTTCGCCGATGACCTCTGCGTCATCCGCTCCATGCAGGCGAACGTCCCCAACCATGAGCCTTCCCTGCTGCTGATGAATTGCGGCGAAGCCCGGCAGGTCCGTCCCAGCTTGGGCTCATGGGTGACCTACGGGCTGGGCACCGAAAACGAGAACCTCCCGGGCTTCATCACCCTGTGCCCCGGCGGCTACCCGATCCAGGAAACCCAGAATTGGCAGTGCGGCTTCTTGCCCGGCGTCTACCAAGGCAACTACGTCGACTCCTCCAAGAAAACCGTCGAGGAACTCATCGAGAATATCCGCAACGCCGGCCTCTCGCGGCCGGCGCAGCGCAAGCAGCTCGACCTCTTGGCGCGGATCAACGCCTCGCACCAGACGCTCCACCCGCAGGACGCGGCCCTCGAAGCCCGCGCCCAGTCGTTCGAGATGGCCTACCGCATGCAGCTCGAGGCCACCGATGCGTTCGACATCAGCCGCGAGGCCATCTCGACCCGCGAGATGTACGGCGACACCACCCAAGGCCGCCAATTCCTGATCGCCCGTCGCCTCGTGGAACGGGGCGTCCGTTTCGTCCAGCTTTGGCATGGCGCTGGCCAGCCGTGGGACAGCCACGACGACCTCGAAGTCCAACACCGCAAGTTAGCGCACGAGTCCGACCAACCGATCGCCGCGCTCCTCGCCGACCTCAAGCGCTCCGGCATGCTCGACTCCACGCTCGTCATCTGGGGCGGCGAGTTCGGACGGACCCCGACCGTCGAACTCCCCACCCCGGGCTCCAACGCCGGCAAGATCAACGGCCGCGACCACAACCACCACGGCTTCAGCATGTGGATGGCGGGTGGTGGCGTGCGCGGCGGCACCACCTACGGCGAGACCGATGAATTCGGCTTCAAGTCCGTCAAGGACGTCGTCCACGTGCACGACCTCCATGCGACGATCATGAAGCTCCTCGGCTTCAACCACGAAGATTTCACCTTCCGTCACGCCGGCCGCGACTATCGCCTCACCGACGTCCACGGCAAGGTCGTGCAGGCGCTGATCTCCTGACCTGGCCGGCCGGAGGTTCGGTGCCGGTCACTTCACGCTTCCCCTCCGCCGCAGGTCGGCCAACCTAGGGCCACCCCCGACCCACCATGCGTCGCCTGCTTGCCCTCTGCCTATCCATCCTCGCCGGGTACGGCTTCGCCGCCGAAACGCCGACCGATTTGAAAGTCATCAAGGACATCGTCTACCGAACCGGCGATGACCTCACGGCCTACGAGGCGGAACGCTCCAGATTGGACGTCACCTTGCCGGCCCAAAGCGGCCAGCCCTTCGCGACGTATGTCTGGCTCTACGGTGGTGGCCTAAAGAAAGGCGGCAAAGGACTCGCCTCCGAACATTGCGCGGAAATCGCCGCGAGCTTCGCCCGCGAAGGCATCGCCGTCGTCGTACCCGACTACCGTCTCAGCCCCAAGGCCCAATACCCCGCGTATGTCGACGATGCCGCCGCCGCCTTCGCTTGGACCGTCCGGCATATCGCCGAACACGGGGGCGATCCACGTAAAGTCTTCATCGGCGGACATTCCGCCGGCGGTTACCTCGCGCTCATGGTGGGCTTCGACGCCAGCCGGCTCAAACCTTACGGCCTCGGCCTCAAGGACGTGGCCGGGATCGCCCAAGTCAGCGGCCAAGTCTTCACGCACTACACCGTCCGCGAAGAACGTGGCCAAGGCCGCTACCGCGTGACTTCCGACGAAGCCGCGCCGGCCTTCCACGTGCAGAAGACCTTGCCGCCGGTGCTCTCCCTCTATTCCGACAACGACATGATCGGACGGGCCGAGGAGAACCAATTCCTGGTCGCCATGCTCAAGGGCGCCGGGCACGTCGAAACCTACTCGCTCAAGGTCACGGGGACGGACCATGGCAGCATCGGACACAACCTCCGCTTCGCCCAGGATCCCGGACATCAGGCCGTCGTCCAGTTCATCCGCAAGCAGGCCGCAAGCCGCTGAGCATGCGCCCGACGCTCTTCATCGTCGCCTCCTTATTCGTCGTCTGCGCCGGGCACGCGAAGACCTTGGCGGAAGCCGCTGAATCCTTGGCGACCAAACTCCCCGCGGGTTGCATCGTCACCGCCGAGCAGACGCCGCAAGGGACGCGCTTCGCGCTGGTCGGACAGTCCCCCGACCCCACGCAAGCCCCCGAAACCTTGGTCTTCGAAATCGCGTCGCTGACGAAGATCTTCACCGGCATCCTGTTGGCCGAAGCCGTCCGGGAAAAGAAAGTGGCCCTCGACACCACGATGGCGGAACTGCTGGGTCGCGATTTCAAGTTCGCCGACGAACGCGTGGCCCGGATCACGCTCAAGCAACTCTCCACGCACACCAGCGGCCTACCGCGCATGCCGGACAACTTCACGAGCGGCTTCAAGGGGTATGCGGGTTACGACGAAGCGCAGATGCTGGCGTGGTTGGCTCAAGCGAAGCTGAAACAAGACGGGCCGTATGCCTGCAGCTATTCGAACATCGGCGTCGCCCTGCTCGGACACCTCGTGGCCAAGCAATACGGCAAGCCATGGACGGAATGCGTCGGGGAAAAAGTGTGCAAGCCGCTGGGACTGACGCACACGCAACCGAGCCACCTGCCCAGCCTCGGCACCTTGGCTCCCCCCTTCAGCGGCGCCAAGCCGGGAATCGTCACCACCTTCCAAGCCTTTGCTCCCGCGGGCAGCCTTCGCAGCACGGCGGCGGACATGCTGAAGTTCGGCCAAGCCTTGGCGCACCCCGAACGCAGCCCGTTGAAGGACGCGCTGACATTGGCCTTGCAGGCGCATGCGGACTCCAACGGCAATGGCGGCAAGGTCGGCCTCGGCGCCTTTCGGGCCGGCCCGCCCGAGCGCGTCGCCTACGTGCATGACGGTGCCACGGCGAGCTACCGCTCCTCCATTCAAGTCATCCCCGCCCTGGACAGCGTACGCATCGTTCTGATGAACAATAACACGATGGAAGGCAGCGATGTCCTCAAGGCCATGAAATAAGCCAGCCCCCTTTCCCATCCCCTATCCCATCCCCATCCCCTTTTCGCTCCGGTCCCCCTTTTCAACCCTCCTCATGCTTCGTCTCTTCGCCCTGCTTCTCGCCCTCCCCGGCCTACTCCGCGCCGAAGCCCCGCAACCGACCTACGATATCGTCGTCTACGGTGGCACCTCGGCCGCCATCATCGCCGCCGTCCAGGCCAAGAAGATGGGCAAGACCGTCATCGTGGTCAGTCCCGACCAGCACCTCGGCGGCCTCTCGAGCGGAGGATTGGGCTTCACCGACTCCGGCGATAAATCGGTCATCGGCGGCCTCTCGCGCGACTTCTATCACCGCGTCTGGCAGGCCTACCAAAAACCCGAAGCCTGGAAGCATGAAGCGAAGGAGAAGTTCGGCAACAAAGGCCAAGGCACGGTCGCGATGGATGCCTCCGAGCGCACGATGTGGATCTTCGAACCTTCGGTCGCCGAAAAAGTCTTCGAAGACTACGTGAAGGAAAACCAGTTGATCGTCGACCGCAACGAATGGCTCGACCGCGCCCACGGGGTCGAGAAGCAGGACGGGCGCATCGTGGCCATCACCACCTTAAGCAAGCGCCGCTTCGCCGGCCGGATGTTCATCGACGCAACCTACGAGGGCGACCTGATGGCCGCCGCCGGCGTCAGCTACACCGTCGGACGCGAAGCCAACGCCGCCTTTGACGAGACCCTCAACGGCATCCAACTCGCGCACGCGAAGTCGCACCAGTTCACCGGCAAGGTCGACCCCTACGTCATCGAGGGCGACCCGAAGTCCGGCCTCCTGCCGCGCATCCAGGAGGGTCCGGTGGGCGGCAAGGACGGCGACGGCGACAAGAAGATCCAAGCCTACAACTTCCGCATGTGCCTGACCAAGGTCGCGGCCAACCGCGTCGAGTTCCCGAAGCCGCCGGGCTATGACCCCAAGCAGTACGCCCTCTTGGCACGCGCCTTGGCGCAAGGCTCCACGCACGTCTTCGGCAAGTTCGACCTCATCCCGAACGCCAAGACCGACACCAACAACCATGGACCGTTCAGCACCGACAACATCGGCATGAATTGGGATTACCCGGACGCTTCCTACGAGCGCCGGCGCGAGATCATCGCGGAGCATCGCCAATACCAGCAGGGATACCTGTATTTCTTGGCCAACGACCCCTCCGTCCCCGCCAAGATCCGCGAAGGCTTTGCGCAATGGGGGTTAGCCAAGGACGAGTTCACCGACAACGGTCACTGGCCGCACCAGATCTACGTCCGCGAAGCCCGACGCATGTCCGCGGACGTCGTGGTCAACGAGAACCACCTCAAGCGCAAGATTCCGACCCCGCGCTCCGTCGGCATGGGCTCGTACAACATGGATTCCCACAACGTGCAACGCATCGTCGTGAAGGACGCCGACGGCAGGGCCTACGTCCGCAACGAAGGCGACGTCCAGGTGAACCCCGGCCGACCCTACCCGATCGAATACGGTTCCCTCATCCCCAAGAAGGCGCAGTGCACGAACCTCCTCGTCCCCGTCTGCGTCAGTTGCACGCACATCGCCTACGGCTCGATCCGCATGGAGCCCGTCTTCATGATCCTGGGCCAGTCAGCCGCCACCGCCGCCAGCTTGGCCATCGACCAGAAAGTCGCCGTACAAGACGTCCCTTACGCCGACCTGAGCGCGAAGCTCCTTGCCGACGGCCAAATCCTGGATCGGGCCGCCGCTCCCAAAGCCGCCCGCCGCGAAGGCAATCAACTCCCCGGCATCACCGTCGACGATGCCGAGGCCAAAGTCACCGGTACGTGGACCGAGAGCGTCGCCTCCCCCTCCTTCATCGGCGCCGGCTACCGCCATGACGGCAAGGGCGAGCACGGGCCGGTCACCGCTCGCTTCGAGACCAAGCTCCCTCAGCCCGGGAAATACGAGGTCTTCCTGGCCCTCGTCCCCAACGCGAACCGAGCCTCGAACGCCGCCGTGACCATCGCGCATGCCGGGGGCACGACCGCAAAGAAGGTGAACCTCAAGGACAAGACCCCCACCAACCTGCTCAGCCTCGGCATTTATAGCTTCGCGGACAACCGCCCCGCCAGCGTCACCATCGACAACCAAGGGGCGGACGGGTATGTCGTCATCGACGCGGTGAATTGGGTTTTGAAGCCCTAAAGACGAAGAACGTGGTTTAACCGAGGTTAACGGCTCTAATCGTAGCGCAATTGCCCATGGGCGGTTGCCATTGGCATTGAAACAACCTGCTTACGAGGTTGTCATAGATGACCCTGCCATGTCGCCCAGTTTGCGCCCCCTGTACCTCCTAGCCGTTGCCGCCCTCGGCCTGCCCGTCCTGTTCGCCGCCGACCAGGCCGACGACATCGTCCGCTTCAACCGCGACATCCGTCCGATCATGTCGGACACCTGCTTCCATTGCCATGGCTTCGACGAGAAATCCCGCAAGGGGGGCCTACGGCTCGACATCCGGGAATTCGCCCTCAAGGCCGGCAAGAGCGGCGAGATCGCCATCGTCCCGGGCAAGCCCGAGGAATCCGAGATCATCAAGCGCCTCTTCACGAAGGATGAGGACGAACTCATGCCGGCGAAGGAGTCGCACAAGACCCTGACCCCTGAACAGAAGGAGCTCTTCCGTCGCTGGGTGAAGCAAGGCGCCGTCTACGAAGCCCACTGGGCCTATACGCCCCTGAACGCGGTGACGGTGCCGGCGATGCCCGCGGGCGGCCGCAACCCGATCGATGCCTTCATCGGCGCCAAGCTGGCCGAGAAGAAGATCGCGCCTTCCGCCGAAGCCTCCAAGGAAAAGCTGCTGCGCCGTCTCTCGCTGGACCTCACCGGCTTGCCCCCGACGCCGGCGGAACTCGCGGCCTTCCTCGCCGACCAGTCTCCCAACGCCTACGAGAAGCAAGTCGATCGCCTCTTGGCTTCACCCCACTACGGTGAACGCATGGCCGTGTGGTGGTTGGATATCGCCCGCTTCGCCGACACCGTGGGCTTCCACGGCGACCAGAACCAGCGCATCTTCCCGTACCGCGACTACGTGATCAACGCGTTCAACGCGAACAAGCCCTTCGACGCCTTCACCCGCGAGCAGCTGGCGGGCGACCTCCTTCCGAACTCGACGGAGGAACAGAAGGTCGCCTCTGGTTACAATCGCTTGAACATGATGACCCGCGAAGGCGGCGCGCAGCCCAAGGAATACCTGGCGAAGTACGGCGCCGAGCGCGTCCGCTCGGTGTCCGCCGCTTGGTTGGGTTCGACTTTTGGCTGCGCCGAATGCCACGACCATAAATTCGACCCGATCAAGGCCGCCGACTTCTACACCCTGCAGTCGTTCTTCGCCGACGTGAAGCAATGGGGCGTCTACGCCGATTACGCCTACACCCCGGAGCCGGAGCTCCGCGGCGTGAACAACGATTCGCCCTTCCCGCCTGAAATCAAAACCACCAGCCCTTACCTGAAGAAGCAGGACGCCCGGGCCCGTCAGGAAATCGCGGCCTTCGCGCAAGCCAAGACGGACTCCGCTAAGGTCGCCGCTTGGATCGCCGCCCTGCGACCCTTCGCCCAGAAAAACGCCGACGGCTGGCTGCAGCCGGCCGGTAGTTATGAAATCCACAAGGCGGCGATGGCGGCCACCCCCGCCAAGAAAGGCGCCAAAGCCGCGCCCAACCCGAGCGCAGGAACGGCCGTCGCGGCTTCGCAGCAACCATTCACCGCCGGCCAACCGGTCGCCCTGAAGAAGGCCCCCGCGAAAGGTGAGAGCCTGGTCGTCGCCCTCAAGCCTGGCGCCCTCCGGGTCGCCGCCGTGCGCCTCGCCTTACCCGAAGCCAAAGCAGGCAGCCGCAGCAGCCTCACCGTCGCCTTCGCGCTCCGGACCGCCGCCGGCAAGGAACGCAAGCTGGTGGCTGGGTTCGCGGATGCCGCCGCGAAAGACCTCAAGCATGCCGGCGGTGCCGAGATCTTGGGCATCGGCAACACCTGGTCCCTGACGGTCCCGGCGACGGGTACGGCATCGGCTGTCTGGCCATTGGACACCCCCGTTGACCTCGCGGAAGGCGACACCCTGCTGGTCGCCATCGACGGTGCGAGCACCCAGCCGATCCAAGTTTCCGTCACGCCCTTCGGTGGCTACGACCCGTTGACCGTCGGCACGCCTCCCCTGTCGCCCGGCGACCAAGCCGTCGCCTACCTTTGCTCGGTTCAGCCGGCGCGTCCCGACTTCGAGCAAGTCAAAGTCATGGCCGCCAAATTGCGCGAGTATCGTCGCGGCGTGGCGTGGTCGCTCGTGACCGAAGCCCGGGCCCCGCTCACCGTGCGCATCCTCCCGCGCGGCAACTTCCAGGACACCACCGGTCCGGTCGTCCTCCCCGCCACCCCGTCATTCCTGCCGGGCTACCGGCAGAGCACCGAGCAGCAACGCCTCACGCGCCTCGACCTCGCCCACTGGCTGACCTCGAAGGAGAACCCGATCACGGCGCGCACCTTCACCAACCGGCTCTGGCAAATCTTCCATGGCACCGGACTTTCCGCGGTCCTCGATGACCTCGGCTCGCAAGGTGAACTGCCCTCCCACCCGGAACTGCTCGACTGGCTGGCCGTCGAATTCCGCGACCATGGCTGGGACGTCAAGCGCATGGTCCGCCTCATGGTGACCAGCCGGACGTATCGCCAAAACAGCAGCCTGCGGCCGGAGCTCAAGGACATCGACCCCGCCAACCGCCTCTTGGCTTCCCAGAATCCCCGGCGTCTGGATGCAGAATTCATCCGTGACAACGCCCTCGCCATCGCCGGCCTCCTGAACGCCGAGGATATCGGCGGCCCGAGCGTGAAGCCGTACCAGCCCGATGGCTACTACGAGCCCCTGCAATTCCCGAACCGTAACTACGTCGCGAGCAAGGACGCCGAACAATGGCGGCGGGGACTCTACATGCACTGGCAGCGCATGTTCCTGCACCCGATGCTGGTCAATTTCGATGCGCCGGCCCGCGACGAGTGCGTCGCGCTGCGCAGCTCGAGCAATACGCCCCAACAGGCGCTGACGCTCCTGAACGACCCCACCTTCGTCGAAGCCGCCCGCGTCCTCGCGGCCCGCCTGCTCGCGAAGCCTGCGAAGGAAGACCGCCTCAACGCCGCCTTCATCCTGGCGGTCGGCCGCGGCATCAAGCCAGCCGAACGGTCGGCTCTGGAAAAGCTCATCGCCGACCAGCAGGCCTACTACTCGGCCAATCCCGCGGAGGCCACCAGGCTCCTGAAGATCGGCCTGACGCCGCCGCCGACCGACGACCCCGCCGTCCACGCCGCCTGGACGCAGGCCTGCCGCGTGCTCCTCAATTCCCACGAAGTCATCACGCGCTACTAAGCCATGCACCCTTACGACCCCATCGCGCATACGCTGTCGATCAACCGACGCAGCTTCCTGACCAAGAGCGCCTATGGCTTGGGCGGCGCCGCCTTCGCCATGCTTGCGGCCAAAGGCTTGGCCGCCACCGACGCACCCGGCCCCGCGAATTTCTCCAAGGGAGTGCTGAAGTCCCCGCACTTCCCGGTGAAGGCCAAACGCGTCATCTACCTCTGCATGGCGGGCGGCCCTTCCCACCTCGAGACCTTCGACTGGAAGCCCGCCCTCAAAAAACTCGACGGCCAAGCCTTCCCCGAGTCCTTCACCAAGGGCCAGCAACTCGCGCAGCTCCAAGGCGCCGTGCTCAAGGCCCGCGGTTCGTTCGTCGATTACAAGAAGTACGGCAAGGCCGGCATCGAGATCAGCGACCTCTTCCCGCACATCGGCGGCCAAGCCGATGACCTCTGCGTCATCCGCTCGATGCAGACCGAGCAGATCAACCATGACACGGCGCACGCCTTCATGAACACCGGCTCGATCATCAAGGGCCGCCCCAGCATGGGCTCATGGCTCCTGTATGGTTTGGGCTCCGAGACCGAGAACCTCCCCGGTTACATCGTCCTCACCTCGGCCGGCAAGACGGGCCTCCAGCCCATCTCCTCCCGCCAGTGGTCGAGTGGCGCCTTACCCAGCAAATACCAAGGCATCCTGTTCCAATCCAAGGGTGAAGCGGTGCACTACATCGGCAATCCGCAGGGCGTCTGCCAAAGCACCCAGCGACAGGTCGTCGATGAGATCCGCCGCCTTAACGGCACCCTCGCCGAAGAAACGGTCGACCCCGAGATCGCGACCCGCATCGCCCAGTATGAACTCGCGTTCAAAATGCAGTCGAGCGTGCCGGACCTCCTGGATTTCAAGAACGAGTCGCCCAAGACCCTCGAGAAGTACGGCATCAAGGAAGTCGGCGACGGCTCCTTCGCCTCCAATTGCCTCATGGCCCGCCGCCTCGCCGAGCGGGGCGTGCGGATGATCCAACTCTACCATCGCGCGTGGGATCACCATGGCGGCATCGAAGACGGCATGCGTTCGGCCGCGAAGGACGTGGACCAAGCGACCGCGGCGTTGATCGCCGACCTCAAGCAACGAGGCATGCTGGAAGACACCCTCCTGCTTTGGGGTGGCGAATTCGGCCGCACCCCGATGGGCCAAGGCACCGGCCGCGACCACCATATCCTCGGCTTCAGCGTCTTCCTGGCCGGCGGCGGCGTGAAGTCCGGCACCGTGTACGGCAACACCGACGAACTCGGTTATCGCTCCGTCGAGAACATCGTCGATGTGCATGACCTGCACGCCACCATGCTCGCGCTCCTCGGCATCGAACACACGCGCCTGACCGTGAAGCTTCAAGGCCTCGACATCCGCCTGACGGGAGTCGCCGGCAAGCTCGTCAAGGGCATCATGGCTTAACGCGATGGCCTTGCCTGACCAGCCCATCCCCACGGACGTCAGCCGGACGCGTGGCGAGATGGGCCAGCAGGCGGCCGCGCACGTCTGCGCGCTCCTGGCGCGCACGCTCGCCCTGCAACCCAGGGCTCGGCTGGTCTTCGCCTGCGCCCCGTCGCAGAACGAATTCCTGGCCGAGCTCATCCTCCAAAGCCAGGGCCGCGTGGACTGGTCGCGCGTCGACGGCTTCCACATGGATGAGTATATCGGACTTGGCGCAAAACACCCCGCCAGTTTCCGCACCTACCTGCGCCGGCACTTCCTCGACCACGTCGCCCTCGGCAGCTTCGCTGAAATCCACGGGGAAGCCCCTGACCCCGCCCAGGAAGCCGCCCGCTACGCCAGCTTGCTCAAGGCCGACCCCATCGACCTCATCTGCCTGGGCATCGGTGAAAACGGCCACATCGCCTTCAACGACCCGCCCGTGGCCGACTTCGACGACCCCCTCCTCGTCAAGGTCGTCCACCTCGATCACGCTTGCCGGCAGCAACAACTGAATGACGGTTGCTTCGCAACCTTGGCGGATGTCCCCAAGCAAGCCCTGAGCCTAACCATCCCCGTCTTCCGCCAAGCCCGGCACCTGAGCGTCGTCGTGCCGGGCCTGCGTAAAGCCCAAGCCGTCGCGGCCGCCTGCCTCGGACCGCTGACCCCGAAGTGCCCCGCCGCGATTCTCCGGACGCACCCAAGCGTGCGCCTGTTCCTGGACGAGTTCTCCGCCCTGCAGCTCACGGCCTAGGCGACGCCCAAGGTATAGAGGGAATAGCCATCATTTATTTGCCGGCACCGCCCCCTCTTTAGCCTTCTCATGAGTCGGGGTTGGGCTAACTTCAGCCCATGTCCCCACGTACCCTCCTCCCACTCTGGGCGGCGATCTTCTCGTCCGTCCTCGCCTCCCCCTTAGCCATGGCGGCCGACGCCCCGGCCGCGAGCGCCGCGGTTGCCGCCGCCACGCCCAGCGCGAAGGTCGAACTCTTCAACGGCAAGGACCTCGCCGGCTGGACCTCCTTCCTGAAGGGCGGCGCTCCCGCCGCGGAAACTTGGTCGGTCAAAGACGGCCTCTTGGTCTGCACCGGCAAGCCCAACGGCTTCCTCCGCACCGAGAAATCCTACAAACAATATAAGTTCACGGTCGAATGGCGCTTCACCAAGCCCGGCAATACCGGCGTCGTCGTCCACATGACCGCGCCCGACGCCATCTGGCCGAAGAGCATCGAGTGCCAAGGCATGCACAAGAACCAAGGCGACTTCTACCTCTGGTCCGGCGCCACGGCCAAGGAAGGCGTCGCGCTGAAGGCCAAGGACGGTACCGTCCGTGGCTACCGCATCGGCAAACAGCTCGACGCGGAAAAGCCCGCCGGCGAATGGAACACCTTCACCACGATCTGCGACAAGGACACGGTGACCATCCTCGTCAACGGCAAGGAAGTGAATAAGGCGACCGGCCTGAACCTGACCGAAGGCACCATCGGCCTCCAATCCGAAGGCGGCGCCTTCGAAGTGAAGCGCTGCACGCTCGAACCGCTCTAATCCCCCTTCCCCACTCCATGCGTCTCCTCGCCCTCCTCCTCGCCTCCGTCGCCCTGACGGCCGCACCCACGCCCCCCGAAGGCTTCACCTCGCTCTATAACGGCAAGGACCTCACCGGCTGGCGCGGCGGCGACACCTCCGACCACCGAGCCTACCTCGCCCTGTCGCCCGAAAAGCGCGCCGAGCGCGATAAAGCCTGGACCGCCGACATGCTCGCCCACTGGAAGGCCGAAGGCGACGAACTCGTCAACGACGGCAAGGGCAAGTACGCCACCACCGAGAAGGAATACGGCGACATCGAACTGACCTTGGAGTACAACATGGCGCCCCTCGGCGACTCCGGCATCTACCTGCGCAACGTGCCGCAGGTGCAGATCTGGGATCCCGCGAACGCCAAGGAAAAGAAGAACGGCGCCGACAAAGGCAGCGGCGCGCTCTGGAACAACGGCCTGAACAACGGCAAGTTCCCGCTCGTCCTCGCCGACAAGGCTCCGGGCGAATGGAACACCCTGCGCATCGTCATGGTCGGCGCCCGCGTCAGCATCTGGCTCAACGGCAAGCAGACCGTCGATCACGCCAGCCTCGAGAACTACTACGACCGGAAGGTGGCCGTCCCGGCCAAGGGCCCGATTTGCCTCCAGACCCATGGCGCCCCGATCCGCTGGCGCAATATCTTCGTCCGTGAAATCAATGGCGCCGAAGCCAACAAGTACCTCGCCGCGAAGGGGACCGAAGGCTTCAAGGCCATCTTCAACGGCAAAGACCTCACCGACTGGAAGGGCGCGACCGACCAATACGAAGTCGTGGACGGCGCGATCTTCTGCAAGCCCGGCAAAGGCGGCAACCTCTTCCACAAGGACGACCTGACCGACTTCGTCGCCCGCCTCGAATTCAAGGTGCCGGCCGGCGGCAACAACGGCCTCTGCCTCCGCTTCCCCGGCACCGGCAACACCGCCTACGTCGGCATGTGCGAACTCCAAGTGCTGGACGACAACTACGACAAGGTGAAGGGCAAGATCGACCCGCGCCAAGTCCACGGCTCGGCTTATGGCATGGTCGGCGCCCAGCGCGGCTACCAGCGTCCCATCGGCGAATGGAATTACCAGGAAGTCACCGTCAAGGGCTCGACCATCAAGGTTGAACTCAACGGCTTCGTCATCCTCGACGCCGACCTCAGCAAGGTCGACATGGCCACGGTCATGGGCAAGAGCGCCCACCCGGGCAAGGATCGCAAGAACGGCTTCTTCGGCTTCGCCGGTCACGGTGATGCCGTCGGTTTCCGCGCCCTCTCCATCAAGTCCCTCGCCGAAGCCAAATAAGCGATGCGCGTCCGTCGGTCGTCCCTCCTGGTCCTGCTCGCCGCCGCCTCCGCGGTGCTCGCCGAGGACCGCGTCGAATTCAACCGCGACATCCGCCCCATCTTCTCCGACACCTGCTACGCCTGCCACGGGCCGGACGAAGCGAAGATGAAGGGGAAGCTCCGGCTCGACTCGCTCGAGGCCGCGCGGCGGGGCGGGAAGTCGGGCGACCCTGCGATCGTCCCCGGGTACCCCGAGCGGAGCGCGGTGATGAAGCGCCTGCTGACGACGGATGCGGACGATCACATGCCCCCTGCGGAGTTCCACAAGGTGCTCTCGAAGGAGCAGATTGAATTGGTGGCCCGCTGGATCAAAGAAGGCGCCGTCTACCAAGGCCACTGGGCCTTCCAAACGCCGAAGAAGTCGGCGGTCCCCGCCATCCCCGCGGGGGGCAACGCCATCGATGGTTTCGTCGCCCAAACCCGCGCCGCCAAAGGCTTGAGCGGCACTCCCGAAGCCCCCCGCACCACCCTCCTCCGCCGTGCCGCGCTGGACCTGACGGGCCTGCCGCCCACCGAAGCGGACCTCGCCGCCTTCTTGGCCGACACTTCACCCGATGCATGGTCCAAGGCCTTGGACCGCCTCTTGGCTTCGCCGCACTACGGCGAGCGCATGGCCGCCCAATGGCTCGACTTCGCCCGCTATGCCGACAGCAACGGTTTCCAGAGCGACACCACCCGAACGATGTGGCCCTGGCGCGATTGGGTCATCCGCGCCTACAATGCGAACAAGCCTTTCGATGCCTTCACGATCGAACAACTCGCCGGTGACCTGCTGCCCAATCCGACCGAAGACCAGATCGTGGCGACGGGTTTCAACCGCAACCACCGCCTGAACGGCGAGGGAGGCCGCATCGTGGCCGAGTGGGCCGTTGAAACCGTCATCGACCGCGTCGAGACGACTGGTTCGACCTGGATGGCGCTGACGATGAATTGCTGCCGTTGCCACGACCATAAGTACGACCCGATTTCCCAAAAGGAATTCTATCAGTTCTTCGCTTACTTCAACTCCAACGACGAAACGGGCGTGCTCGGCGAATTCGGTGGGGCCGCATCGACCCGTAAGGGCGGCAACACCGCCCCCACCTACACCTTTGCGACGCCTGCGGCCAAGGCCCGCCTCGCCGAAGTCGAGAAAGCCATCGCCGAAGCGGAACTCGCGGCGAAGGCCGCGACCAAGAATGTCGCCGCAGCGCAAGGCGCCTGGGAGCGGAAGCTCCGGCAAGGCTTCGCCGGCAAGACCACAACCTGGGCCGCGCTCACCGGCGCCCAAGCCATCAGCAAAGGCGGCGCCACCCTCAAGCAACAAGCCGACGGCAGTTGGCTCGCGGGTGGCACGAACCCGGACAAGGACGTCTACACCGTCACCGCTCCGGCTCCGGTCGGCGAACTCACGGGCCTGTTGCTCGAAGTCATGCCCGACGCTTCCTTGCCCACGCAAAGCCTCGGACGGGCTCCGAACGGCAACTTCGTGCTGAGCGGCGTGGATGCCATCCTGACCTTGGCGGATGGCAAGAAGGTCGAGCTCGATTTCGTCGATGCGCAAGCGGACTTCAGCCAAGAGGGCTGGCCCATCAAGAGCCTCGTGGAAGGCGGCCTGGCCACCAAGGCCGCCAAGGGCGCCAAAAAAGCCCAGGCTGCCCGCGCCAAGAACGGCACCGGCTGGGCCATCGGGGGCAATGTCGCCGAAAATCGCACTCCGCGCAAAGGCCTCTTCGTGCTCACGCCCACGGCTGTCCCGGCCGGCGCGACGCTGACCATCACGTTGCGCTGCGAAACCCTCGCCAACCATAATGTCGGGCGCTTCCGCCTCAGCACGACGGGACTCCCCGCGAGCCTCGTGAGCCTCAAGGACACGCCGCAAGCCACCGAACTCCGCGCCCTCATCCTCAAGGATCCCGCGAAGCGGACGGCCGATGAACGCAAGGCGCTGGCCAAGGCCTTCAGCGAAAGCCCCGAACACCCGAAGCGTTCCGCCGACGCTCATCTCGCCAGCCTGCAGAACACCAAGAACATGCTCCCGGGCCTCATCGACGTCATGGTGATGAAGGAGCTGTCGCAGCCGAAGGACGCCTTCGTGCTCGACCGCGGCGAGTACGACAAACCCAGCGTCAAGGTGGAACGCAAGTTGCCCGCCGTCCTCCCACCCCTGCCCCCCGGTGAACCGAATAATCGACTCGGCTTTGCCCGCTGGCTCGTCAGCGGCCAACACCCGCTCACCGCCCGCGTCTGGGTCAACCGCGCTTGGGAAAACTTCTTCGGCACGGGCCTCGTGAAGACCTCGGAGAACTTTGGCTCGCAAGCCGAATGGCCCAGCCACCCGGAATTGCTCGACTGGCTCGCCGTCGACTTTGCCGAAAACGGCTGGGATATGAAACGCCTGCAGAAGCTCATCCTGATGAGCCAAGCCTACCGCCAAAGCACGGTCGTGACCCCCGAGAAATTGGAGAAGGACCCCGAGAACCGCTGGATCTCCCGCGGGCCACGTTTCCGACTTCCGGCCGAGACCATCCGCGACCAAGCCCTGGCCGTGAGCGGACTGCTGGTCCCCAAGGTCGGTGGCGTCAGCGTGAAGCCCTACATGCCGGAAGCCGTCTGGGACGAGACGAGCGTCTACGGCGATATGCGCAACTATAAGGCCGACACCGGCGAAGGCCTCTACCGGCGCTCGCTCTACACCATCTGGAAGCGTACCGCGGCCCCGCCCTCCATGCTCCTCTTCGACTCCGCCACCCGCGAGGTCTGCACCGTGAAGCGCTTCCGGAGCAACACGCCGATGCAGGCCCTCTCGCTCCTGAATGAAGTCACCTTCGTGGAAGCGTCGCGCAAATTGGCCGAACTCACGCTGCGCCAAACCGGCACCACCGACCAACGCTTGGCCTGGGCCTTCCAACGCGTCACCAGCCGTCCGGGCACGCCCGCGGAACTCGCCGTCCTGCGCAAGGGACTCGACCGACGCTTGACGGCCTACGCGGCCGACCTCCCCGCGGCGAAGAAGCTCCTCGCCAATGGCCAAAGCGCCGTGCCGACCGACCTGGACCCGGCGCAACTGGCCGCGTGGACGGTAACCGCCAACGTCCTCCTCAACCTCGACGAAACCGTCACCCGCGAATGAACTGCAACGACCGCGATTTCTTCGGCCTCGACGACGCCACCCGGCTCGCCCTGTCCCGCCGCACCTTCCTGAAACGCTCGGCGGGAGGGATCGGCCTCGCCGCCCTCGGCTCAATCCTCGCCCCAACCGCCTTCGCCGGAAAACCCGAAGCACCGGGCTTCCCCAACTTCACGCCCAAGGCCAAGAAGATCATCTACCTGTTCCAATCGGGTGCACCGTCGCAGATGGACCTCTTCGACCCCAAGCCCGGGATGGACAAATTCCGGGCGCAGGACCTCCCCGCATCCATCCGCCAAGGACAGCGCCTGACCACGATGACCTCGGGGCAGAAGAGCTTCCCCGTCGCTCCTTCGATCTTCAAGTTCAAGCAACACGGACAGTCCGGCCTATGGTTCAGCGAAGTCATGCCGCACATGGCGGGCAAAGCCGACGAATGGTGCATGGTCCGTTCGATGTTCACCGAGGCCATCAACCACGACCCCGCCATCACCTTCATGCAGACCGGCAGCCAGTTGGCCGGTCGTCCGTCCATCGGCTCTTGGGCCAGCTACGGACTCGGCAGCGAAAACGACAACCTCCCGAACTACGTCGTGATGTCCTCGTTCGGCAGTGGCCGCCCCGACGACCAACCGCTCTACGACCGCCTCTGGGGCGCGGGCTTCCTGCCCTCCAAGCACCAGGGCGTGAAGTTGCGCAACAAAGGCGAGCGCGTGCTCTACCTCAAGGACCCCGAAGGCATGAGCCGCGACATTCGCCGCGAATCCCTCGATGAGATTTCCGCGCTCAACCAACAGCGCCACGGCGTGCTCGGCGATCCGGAAATCCAGACCCGCATCGCGCAATACGAGCTCGCGTTCCGCATGCAGACCAGCGTGCCGGACCTGCTCGATTTCTCCAAGGAACCGCAGCATGTGCTCGACCTCTATGGTCCGGACGTGAAGCGCCCGGGTTCCTACGCCTCGAACTGCCTGCTCGCCCGCCGGCTCTGCGAGCGCGATGTCCGTTTCGTGCAGCTCTTCCACATGGGCTGGGACCACCATGGCGGCCTGCCGAAAGCCCTGCGCGGGCAGTGCAACGACACCGACCAGGCGACCGCGGGCTTGCTCACGGACCTCAAGCAGCGCGGCTTGCTGGACGACACGCTCATCGTCTGGGGCGGCGAATTCGGCCGCACCATCTACTCGCAAGGCGCGCTGACCGAGACCAACTACGGCCGCGACCACCATCCCCGCTGCTTCACGGTCCTCATGGCCGGCGCCGGCGTCAAGAAAGGCCATGTCGTGGGCGAGACCGACGACTTCTGCTACAACATCGTCAAGGACCCCATCCACGTGCACGACCTCAATGCGACGATCATGCACCTCATGGGCGTCGAGCATACCCGCCTGACCTACCGCTACCAAGGACGCGACTTCCGTCTCACGGATATCCACGGGGAAGTGGTGAAGAAGGTCATAGCCTGATCGGTTGATTGGTTGGATCGTTGATTCGTTGAATGGTGGGTAATGCAGGAGCGATGCTGCCTGCAGAGGCATCATGCCCCTCCATCCTGCCCCCCTTACTCAATTCAACGAAGCAACCAATCAACCGGTGCCGTGTACTCCGTACTCCACCCCAACCTCACTTCCCCATCTGCTCGCGATACATGACCTTGAAGGGGTTCTCGGCGGGCCCGACGGCCTTCTCGTTCACGAGTGATGGCTGAACCTCCGCCCACCACCGCTCGAAGTGTTCGGACAAGGCCTTGACCACCGCCGGGTGATCGGCGGCGACATTGGTTTGCTCAGCGTAATCCTTCTTCACGTCGAAGAGCATCCAACGCGGCCCTTGGGCGACGGCGGCCGGTTTGGCGCCCGGCTGCAGGCTGGAGACCAGGTGCCACTGGTCGGTGCGCACCGAACAGCCGACATACTTACCTGTTTCGGGCGAAGCGCCACGATTCCACCGACCAACATGTGTCACCAACGTGCGAGAGGGCCAAAGGATGCTGACCGGACCGATCCGCATGAAGGGAGCCAGACTCTGCCCCTCGACTTGCGAGCGGAGCGACTCGGGTAAGGGTGTCCCGGTAAGCGCCAGGACGGTTGGCGTGAAATCGATGCTGGAGGCCAGCGTATCCACATCGCGGGCTTCCAACGTCCCGGGCCAGCGCCAAAACGCATTCGCCCTCGTCCCACCCAGGAAGGCCGTGCCTTTGGCGCCGCGCATGCCGGCATTGTGAACGGCCTGCCCCGCGGCGGTGCCGTTGTCGTTCATGAAGACGACGAGGGTGTCCTTCGCGACGCCCAGTTGCTCCAACTTGGCGAGGAGCCGCCCGACGTTCTCGTCGATGTTGTGGATCATGCCGTAGAAGTGCGCGAGCTGCGCGTTGGGCGTCTTCCCGGCATAGCGCGCCGCATCTTCCGGCTTGGCCGTGTAGGGGGCGTGCGGGGCGTTGGTGGCCACGTGGCAATAGAAGGGCCGCTTGGCGGCGACCTCCTGTTCGATCCATTTCGCGGCGCGCTCGAAGAAAACATCGGTGCAGAACCCCTGCGTCTTCTCGAATTTGCCGTTATGTAAAATGGTCGGATTGAAGTAGGTGTTGCCGGGAGCGTCTCCGCAGCTGCCCGCATAAGTCTGGCCAATGCCCCCGGCGCCGTGGATGAAGACCTCGTCGAAGCCGCGTCGAACCGGCTGGTATTCCGCCTCATCGCCCAGGTGCCACTTGCCGAAAATCGCCGTCCGGTAACCGGCCTTCTGCAGAATCTGCGGCAGGGTCGTGGCGGCCAACGTCAGGCGCTCCCGCTCGAAGATGGTATGCGTCACGCCGTTCTTGAACTCATGCCGCCCGGTCAGCAAAGCGCTGCGCGTCGGGGCGCACGTCGGCGAGACGTGGTAATCGCTAAACCGACAACTCTCGGCCCGCAAGCGATCCAGGTTCGGCGTTTTCAGCACCGGGTTGCCATGGGCGGAAAGGTCACCATAACCTTGGTCGTCGGTCAGGATAAACAAGACGTTCGGCTGGGCTGGTCCCGCGAGCAGACAAACACAGGAAAGGAACAGCCAGGTGATGCAGCGCATGGGGTCGGCCCAAGTTAGCCGACCCCCAGGGCGATTCCAGAACGAACTACCGCCCGGGGCTGGACAGGACAACCCCGCTGACCCTATAAAGCAAACTCCTGCGATGCACCCCCTCCGTTCGCTCCTTTACCTGCTCCCTGCCCTCGTCCTTGGGCAAGGCCAGCCCGACGGCGCGGACCTCTACCGGCAGTATTGCGCCGCCTGCCACGGCCAAGAAGGCCGCGGGATCGCCGCGGTGTTTCCGCCCCTCGCCGGCGCCGACTTCCTGGCCACACAACGCGCCAAAGCCTTGCGCGCCCCGCTGGAGGGCTTGCGCGGCGACATCACGGTCAATGGCCAGAAGTATAACGGCTGGATGCCGCCGGTCACTTTGACCGACGAACAACTCGCCGCCGTCTTCAATCACATCTTCAGCCAATGGGGCAACCGTCACCCGGCGACCTCCGTGCAGGAAATCGCGGCACTCCGAAGCCAGACGAAGTATCCGACGCATGCGCAACTGCTCGCCGCGATGTCGCCCGACGTGCTTCCCGCCGCGCCCGCGGGCTGGAAATTCACCGTCGCGGCGCCGCTGGATTTCCAGCCCACCCGCCTCGTGGCCCATCCCGACGGCAAGCACGTCGTGATCCTTGCCGCCAGCGGCGACCTCTGGTCGTGGAACATCGCGACCCACGACGTCAAACTACTCTGGTCCGGCAAGGACATCCTCGACCCCAAGTTCGGCGATACCACTTGCCTTGGACTGGGTACCGATGACCGCGGTCGACTCTACTTCATCAGCAATCAAGGCAACAAAGCCAAGCAACCCGTCTTCAATGAAGTCACGATCTGGCGGACCGAACCTTGGACCGGCGAGGGCGGTTGGTCCAAGCCGCAGGCATGGTTCCGGACGGGCTACAACTTCGGCGTCGGCCCCTACAACCATGGCGTCAACCACATCGCCCAAGGCCCCGATGGCCTGATGTATGTAAGCAGCGGCTCACGCACCGACGGCGGGGAAGAAGGCAATTCTCCGAACTACGACAAGTCGGGCGAAAACGCGCTCACGGCGAAACTCTGGCGGCTCGACCCCCAGAGCGCCGACCCGCGCATCGAAGTCGTCGCCCACGGCCTCCGCAATACCTACCACTTCAGCTGGGACCACCAAGGCCGGCTCCTCGGAGTGGAGAACGGCACGGATGCGGACACCCCCGAGGAATTGAACTGGATCAAGTCGGGCAAGCACTATGGCTTCCCCTACGAGTTCGGGGACTGGACGACCAAACCCTACCCGCATACCCCGGACGCCCCACAGGGCCTGCAGTTCGTCCGCCCGTTCAAAAACCTCGGGCCGGACGCCAACGACCGCGGGGGCAGCGCGACCTTCACGCCGCACTCCTCGCCCTCGACCATCCTGGAACTCGGGGCCGACTGGCCGGCGCCGCTGGGCGGCAGTTTTCTGATCAGCCGTTTCGGCAATTACCTCAAGGACCAGAGCGGCTTCGACCTCATCCAAGCCCGCCTCGACTTCACCCGACAGGAGGCCGTCGTCACGACGGTCGCGACGCCGCTCGCCCGCCCCATCTCCATGATCACCCTGCCGGGCCATCGCGTGCTCATCGCGGAATACTGCCGCGGCAATTCGTTGGCCGCAGGCACGAGCACGCCCGGCCGGCTGATCCTGCTCGAACCCAAGTAAGCCCGGCGGCGGGCGGCCAACCCTCGCGTTCGCTCGTATCGACCTGCCTTCCCGGGCCTGTTTTGTCGCTTGGACGGCTTTTTCACGACCGCCGCTGACGAACCCGTCGCTGCGATAATGAGCCCCGGTATCTATTCTTATACAAAATATGGCGGATTGAAACCGACGAAGCCGCCGCCAGGCTGGCATGACCATGGAAAACAACTACGCCGTGACCGATCCGCTCAGCTTCATCGAATACGGCATCTACTTCGTCGTCGCCCTCGCCATCACGATCTGGGTCGGGCGGACCCTCTTCCGCAGCGGCCGCGCCTTCCTCGTCGACGCCTTCCACGGCAACGCGGCCATGGCCGACTCGGTCAACAACCTCCTGATCATCGGCTTCTACCTGGTGAACTTCGGCTTCATGCTGCTCTTCCTCTCGACCGGCACGCCACCCACGCGTGGCCTCACCGTCGCCGAGCACCTCAGCTGGAAGTTGGGCATCGTCGTCATCGTCCTCGGCGTGATGCACCTGATCAACCTCATCGTCCTGAACGGCCTCCGCAACCGCGGCCTGAACAGCACGCCGCCGCCCATCCATAAGGCCTAAGCGTTCGGCCGCTTTCGTAAGACGAAACTCCGGTAGCTGAGTTCCCCGCTTAAGGCGTCACGGTGCAACCGCGACCCCTTGACGCCGGCGAAGTCGAGCCCCAGCCGGTGCAGGAACAACGGGAAGCACGTCCGGATCATCTCCGTGTAGCGCGGGGTGTTCAGTTCCATGCCGCGCACCACCTCGGGATTGATGAGTCGCATCCGCTCGAGACGTAGATGGGGATGGTGCGCCAGGTCATCCACCCAAGCAGCCACCTGCCCCGGATAGCGGAGATCGGCATGGACCAAGCGTCCCCCCGGCTTGAGCACGCGGGCGGCTTCATCCAAGAATTTACGGAAATCGGGGTAGCAGTGTGATGCCTCGACATTGACGACGACATCGAACGAACCATCCGGAAAAGGCAGCGCCATCGCATCGCCTTGGACAAACCGCAGGTTGACCAGCGGATGGCGGCCTTGGCAGTGGCGAATGCCCTCGGGATTGAGGTCCAGGCCCACGTATTCCGCCGGACCAAAGGTCCGCGTAAGGTAGGCGGCCCCGCCCCCATGGCCACAACTGACCTCAAGCACGCGGGCGCCCGTCAAACCGGCCTTCGCCGCGACGTGGTGGTAGAGCTGGATGTTCGGACGGAACGGCTCGTCGGCTGGCGCCAAGGGTATGCCCAGCGGCGGCTCCGCTTCGAAAGCGTAGTTGAGGAAATCGATGCCTTGGGTCCGCACCCGCCGGGTGAAGAACGGATACCACCAGCGCCACAGCGCTTGCCGCAGCGCGGGCCGGCCGAGGATCTCTTCGATCAGCGCCATACCCCTTGCTCCACCAAAGCTTTGGTTGCGGCTGCGGACCAGCCGCGATTGGCGACGGGATTGGCCGGGCTTGGATGCGGCACTTTCGCGTAGGTCACGAGCAAACCATCCAAAGCCTCGCGGGCCCGTTCCTCGGCATAGCCCCCGACGCCGACGACCGTCGTCACGCCCAGCGCCTCGACCATCGTCCGGAGGAGTTTGTCGCACGCCTTGTTCACCGGTGCCATCGCTTCCGCCGGCAATTCCTCCGGTACCACGTTGCGGCCCAGCTTCGTGTTCTCCAGGAAAAGCAGCGGGCAATAGTTGTGCACCAAGTGTTCCGCGAAGAAACGTTCGGGCGTTCCGAACCGTTCCTGGAACAGACCCCACAAGCGACGACCGCTGACTTCCGAACGGTGGCAGGCGAACCCCGTGACCTTTTTGCCGGGATGTTCGACCGGCGGACGCCCGACGGGCATCTCCAGGCCGAGCCAGTCGCGGACCGCGGCCACTTCGCCGAACGGCACGCCCGTCTGGGCCATCCCAAAAGGCCCCGGATTCATGCCCAAGAAGAGCACCCGCCGGCCGCCGGCCGCGGCGTAGCGCCGCAGATACGCCTCATGGGCATCCCAGGCGTAATCCAAAGGCCGGTAAACCAAGTCCGCCGGGGATGGGAAAGACAGCCCCGCGAGCGACTTCCGTAACGCAAGCGTCGCAGGGATGACTCGGGAGGCGGGCATGGCGACATCACAACCGCGTCCCGGCGACGGGTCGAGCCGGAAGGCGCCCGCCCAGCCGGCGAGATTTCCCCCTTGCGCTTCCGGCGGGGGGATAAAAAGTCCACGCCTACTCACGTGAGCAAACCATCGCCTTGGACCACTAAAGACGCCGAAGAATACTACGGCTTCAAACGCTGGGGAGGTAACAACTTCTCCGTCGATCCTCAGGGCAACCTGTGTGTCCACCCGAAGGGGGACCATCGGAAAATCCGCATCGCCGACATCATCAAGGAAGTCGAAGCCTCGGGCCTCAAGCCGCCGCTGACCATCCGCGTGCAGGACATGTTGCGCCAGCGCGTCACGCAGATCAACGAAGCGTTCCGCAAGGCCATCGACGAGGAAGGCTACGAAGGGCGCTACCGCGGCGTCTTCCCCATCAAGGTCAACCAGCTCCGCGAAGTCGTCGAAGAAATCCTCGACGCCGGCGAGGAGTATGACTTCGGCCTCGAAGCCGGCTCCAAGCCCGAGCTGATCATCGCGCTCGCACTCCTCGAGAACCGCAAGGCGCTCCTCATCTGCAACGGCTATAAGGACGAGGAGTACATCGAGCTCGCCCTCATGGGCCGGCGCCTCGGCAAGCAGACCATCATCGTCGTCGAACAGCTCTCCGAAATCGACGCCATCATCCGCATCGCGCGCCGCATGGGCGTGCAGCCGCACATCGGCCTGCGCGTCAAACTCACCACCGCCGGCGAAGGCAAGTGGGCCGACAGCACGGGCGAGAACGCCAAATTCGGCCTGACCGCGTCCGAGATCGTCGAAGTCGCCCAGCGCCTCACCAAGGCCAAGATGAAGGATTCGCTGCGCCTCGTCCACTTCCACATCGGCTCGCAGGTCCCGAACATCGGCACCATCAAGAAGGCCGTGGTCGAAGCCACCCGCTTCTACTGCGAACTCAAGCGCATGGGCTTCCCCATGGGCCTGCTCGACGTCGGCGGCGGCCTGGGCATCGACTACGATGGCAGCCGTTCGGCCTACGAATCCTCCATGAACTACAGCATGGAAGGCTATGCCCGCGACGTGGTCGCGAACATCAAGCAGATCTGCGAGGAAAGCAAAGTCGCCCTGCCCGACATCGTCTCGGAATCCGGCCGCGCGCTCGTCGCGCCGCACTCCATCCTGATCTTCGAAGCCGTCGACCGCATCACCCGCGACGAAGGCAAGGTCGACCTCTCCAAGGGCAAGCCGCACCAGCTCATCCGCGAGCTCGAAGCCATCCGCAAGAACAAGCGGAAGTTCGACCCGCTCGAACGTTACCACGACGCCAAGGAAAAGCGCGAGGAAGCCCACGCCCGCTTCAGCCTCGGCAACCTCAAGCTCGAGGAACGCGCCTTGGCCGACCGCCTCTTCTGGGACATCTGCCGGCAGATCCGCGCCGACCTCGCGCACTCCTCCGACATCCCCGACGAGCTCGCCCGCCTCGACTCGATGCTCGCGGAGCAGTACGTCTGCAACTTCTCGGTCTTCCAGTCCCTCCTCGACCACTGGGCCTTGGACCAGCTCTTCCCGATCGCCCCGATCCACCGCCTCAACGAACGCCCGACGGTCCAGGCCACGTTGGTCGACATCACGTGCGACTCCGACGGCAAGGTCGACGACTTCATCGACCTCGAGGACGTCCGCAAGACCCTCGCGCTGCACCCGCTCAAGGGCGACAAGCCCTACTACATCGGCGCCTTCATGGTCGGCGCCTACCAGGACATCATGGGTGACCTGCACAACCTCTTCGGCCGCGTGAACGAGGCCCACGTCTTCCTCGAAGACGACGAAGCCGACGGCTTCTACATCGAAGAAAGCATCCCAGGCTACTCGGTCGAACGCATCTTGGGCATGATCCAGTACAACGCCGAGGACCTCTGCCGCATGCTGAAGCGCCAAGTGGACAAGGCCACCAAGGCCGACTCCGTCCGTCCACGCGAAGGCGTGGCGATGGTCGACCTTTATGAGCGCCTGATCCGTGGCCGCACCTACCTGATCCCCGCGCGCGAGGAAAAGGCGGTGACGCTCAAGAAGGTCCGCCCCAAGGGCAAATAAGCCTTAGGCCAAGATCAACTTCAGACGCTTGAGTTCTTCGAGCGTCAGGGCCGGCGCTTCCCGCAGGTTCTCATAGGAGTCCACGTGCGCGAGCCAGGCCCAGTGGTCGCCGCAATCCAGTCGCTCCATGAAACGGAGGCGCAGCGTGGCGATGGCGCCCTTCAAGCGATAGAGACCATCGGCGACATGTTCGACGTCGCCACCGAGCTGCGCGACCTTGTCGATGTTGTGGCCGGACTTCTTGCCCAAGAGCTTGATGTGGTTGGCTTGGTCTTGCGCCAGGTAGTTGAGCAAACCGATGGGGTTGGCCTCCAGGTTCTCCAGCGTCTTGGTGTCCTTGTAGATGCCGACGATGAAGCGCTTCGGCTTCATCGAAATCGGCGTCACATAACTGCAGATATTGAGGTTACCTTTGCCCTTCGCCGTCGTCGCGAGACTGTAGATGGGACCATCGACACGGTTCCAAGGTTTGACGCGAATGCCGGGCATAAGGGTTGGGGTCCTTGTTAGTCAGCCCCGAAGGCAATCGGTTCCCCTTTTTTTCTGTCCAACCGCCACCCCCTGAAATAGACCTAAGCATGCCTTTCCGCCTGTTTCTATGCTCGCTCGTCGCCTGGGCGAACCCCCTCTGGGCGGCCTCCGGGGAATCCCTCGGTACGCTCAAGAAGGACGTACCCTACGTCGAAAACGGCCATGCCCGCCAAAAGCTCGACTTGCGCCTGCCCGCTGACCCCAAGGGTGCTCCCGTCGTCCTCTGGATCCACGGCGGTGGCTGGCTCACCGGCAGCAAGGAGAACCCACCCATCGCGGCCTTGACCGCGCAAGGCTACGTCGTCGCGTCGATGAACTACCGTTACTCGACCCAAGCCCCCTTCCCCGCCCAACTCGAGGATGCCCGCGCCGCCGTCAAGTGGCTACGCACGCACCAGACCGACTTCGGCTACGATGGCAAACGCATCGCCGCGTGGGGCCACTCGGCGGGCGGCACCATGGTTTCGCTCATCGGCTCCCGCCAAGATAAGGGCACCGAAGTCCAAGCGGTGGTGAACTTCAGCGGGCCCACCGATTTCGGCATCATCATCAAGGACGCCATCGACGGTGGCTATGCCGAGCGCCTCGACGCGCCCATCAACATGGTCGCCCTGCTCCTCGGCGGCCCCGTCAAACAAAAGCTGCCGCTCGGCCTCGAAGCCAGCCCGGTGACCCACGTGACCGCCCAATCCGCCCCGACACTCCTCGTTTTCGGCGCCAAGGATACGCTCGTCCCACCGGTGCAAGGCACGAACCTCTTCGCGTCCATGAAGAAAGCGGGCGCGACGGTCGAACTGCTCTCGCTCCCCGATGCTGGCCATAACTCGGTGAACCGCGAAACGTTGGCCCGGGCGCTGGCCTGGACCGACCGGGCGCTGGGCGTGAAACGTTAAGCCGGACCATGGCGACGATCCTCGCATGCCACGGCTTCACCGGCGAAGGGGCTGACTTCGGCCCGCTCCAGTCCGTCTTGCCGCCTGGTCACGCGTTGCTGGCACCGGACTTCCCGGGCCACGGCTCACGACGCAGCCTGCGGGCGCCGTCCGACTATTCGTTAGCCGCACACCTTGCCATCTTGGATGAGTCCGCCCGCAACGCCGCGGAGCCCGTGACCCTCCTCGGCTACTCCATGGGTGGTCGGCTCGCGCTGCACTGGGCCTTGGCCAATCCCGGCAAGTTCCGGCAACTGATTCTCGTCGGCGCGAGTCCCGGCCTGGCGACGGAAGCGGAACGGGCCGAACGGACGTACGCGGACGATGCAGTGGCGAAATACCTCCGCGCCCAAGGGTTGCCGGCCTTTTACAAGTACTGGCATAATCAGCCCTTCTTCAAAACGCTGCTCGCCCTGCCCGCCCCACAGCTCGCGCCCATCCTTTCCCGCCGCCACCAAAACGACCCAGAAGGCCTTGCCTTGAGCCTGGAACACGTCGGCACGGGCCGACTCAGCTCGCTCTGGGAACGCCTCCGTGAGCTGACGGGCTCGGTCGACCTGGTCACCGGCGAACACGACCCGAAGTTTACGGAGATCGCCCGGCGGATGGGTGAGCGCATGCCCAAGGCGCGACTCAGCGTCATCGAAGGCTGTGGCCATGCCATCCACCTCGAATGCCCGGACGACCTCGTCCAAGTCCTGCGCTAAGGCTGATCAGATTCGACGCATCACCGTCTTGGCGAGACCTTGAATCACCAGTTCATCGACCGGGATGAGGTCGGGGTAATTCTTGTTCTCGGCCTTAAGGTAGACCTTGCCGCCCTGCTTGATCAGGCGCTTCAACGTGGTCTCGTTATCGATCAAGGCGGCCACGATGTCACCATGCTTGGGGTGGCCGGGCTCGACGATGACCGTGTCGCCATCGTTGATGTCGGCATCAATCATGGAGTCACCACGGACGCGGAGAGCGAAGGACTGCGGCGGTCGGCGACGGGAGCCTTCGGCGATCGGCACCTGCATCGTCGAGAGCACGCCCGAGGACTCGGTGTAGTCGGGCAGACCCGCGGGAATGGCCCCGGCGAACGCCACTTCCTCGAAGTTGACGATTTGGTCGTCGCTCGGGCCCTCGTAGCGTATGACCGTCTCGGAGAGATCGGCGCTGACCTCAGGGGCGATCTTATAGGCACGGGCGGCACCGGGGATGCGCTGCAGGACGCCCTTACGCTCGAGCGCCTGGAGGTGGCCGAAGACGGCATTCGTGCTGGCGAAGCGGAACTTGGCCTGGATGTCGCGGATGCTCGGCCAATAGGAGAGTTCGGTGACATGCTCGCGCATGTAGTCGAGGATGGCCTGCTGCTTCTTAGTGAGTGCTTCCATGGTGAACGGATGTTTCTGAAACTTTGTTCACCTGTCAATAACTCAGTGAAAACCCCTAAAAGGACCCACTTTACCACTCAAATACCCTCCCAAGCCCAGCTCGGCCCAGGCCCCGGCCCCAAATCACAGCCCCCAGGCCTTAAGCGCGTCGTCGATGGCCTTACCCATGAACTCGTAACCGGCATCGGTCGGGTGCAGGAAATCCGACATAATGGCCTTCGTGATCCGCCCGTCGGGCTGGATGAAACGGGCGGAGAGGTCGAGGTAGCGGTCGCAAATCTTGGGGGCCCGGGTCACCAGCATCGAGTTCACCTCGGCGACCTTCTGGCGCATGGCGTCGGGACGTTCGCCGCGCGGGAGGAGTCCCAGCAGGAGAATCTTCGCACCGGGCGACTGGGTCCGGATTTCGGCGCAAACCGCTTCGATGCCTTCCACGGTCTCGGCGACGGTGTTGGTGTTCAGGTTATTCGTCCCGATGAGGACGACAAAGGCCTTGGGGCGCAGCCCCTTCACTTCGCCATGACGCAGACGCCACAAAACGTTCTCCGTCCGGTCCCAGCCATAGCCCAAGTTGAGCGGGGCGTGTGGGGCGATGTATTTATCCCAAGACACGGCACCCGACACGCGGGTGGACTTGGGCTCACCCGACCAGAAGTGCGTGATCGAGTCGCCGACGAGGACGACCTTGGCGGCAGAGGCTCCCGGCTTGTTCAGGGCGAGAATCACTTCATGCCGCTGGACCCAATCATACATGCGGTGATCGCGATTCTGCGTCAGGGGCACCTCCGCCGAATTGGGTAGGTCCGCAGGATTGACCGGCAAAGACTTGCTCACGACCGGCCCGACGCGCTTCTGATCGACGAAGACCGCGGCTTTGACCGTACCGCCTTCGGGGAGCTGGATCGGGGCGAGATAAACCCCCGCGGAAAAATCGGGGTCGCGGCCATCCAACGTGTAACGCACCACATCGGCGGAGGCATTGGTCTCGATCGTGATGACCTTCTTGACGTTATCGGCTTCGATGAAGTCGATTGCCGCCTGCGCGGACATCACGGAACCGAGGGCACAAAGCAAGGCAAGGCAGAGACGGGGCGAGGACATCAGTAGGTTCTAAGGGCCCTCAGCCCAAAGGACAAGGCATAGAATGCCTGCCGATCCCGATGACTCAGCGCTTCTGCAGCACCAAGATGACGTCCGAGTAGTCGGCCTTGAGCGGGCGGGTCGACGCCAGGTCGTAATGGAAGTCATGGCAGACGACCAACTTCAGCTCCGGCACCTTGGCCAAAAGCGCCCGGACCTCCGTCGGCGAATAGGTGCGGAACCTCCAATGGGTCTCTTCCTCCCAGGTCTTGCCATCCTGCGTGATCTGCATGCGCGTCCGCATGGCTTCGGTGCGCTTGGCCCGAATCGCGGGGGCGGACCAGGTGTCGCTGACCACGCGGACCCCCTGACGACGGCCAGCCCAGCGCTCATGGTCGGGGGGATTCTTGGCGTAGTCGGTCAGGTGAATACCGATCAAGCAAAGGCCGCCGGGGCGCAACGCCTTCGCCATGCGCCGCAGCGAGGCGACCGCTCCCCGTTCGGTGAGGACGTACTTGAAGGTGCTGACGAAACAATGGGCGACATCATACGGCGCACCCTTCGGTAAGGAAAAACCCTCGAGCCCATCGCGCCAGACTTTGACCGCCAGGCCCTTATCCTTGAGCCGCTTCTGGGCGTAGGCGACTTGATGGCGATTCAGGTCGAAGCCGGCGACGTGATGCCCACGCAGCGCCATGGACTCCAGCAACCGACCCGAACCGCAGGCGGGCTCGAGCACGCGCAAGGGCCCCTTGAAGGCAGGACAATGGCGCCGGACGATGCCTTCGATGAACCGCGACTCCTTCTTCGTGTAGTCCTCGTAGACAATGTCGTAGTATAACGGCGAGTCATACCAGGCGGTGGAGGATTTCTTGGCTGGAGACATGACGACGGAAGGTATCAGCGGTTGGCGGTGAGGGGAAGGCTAACGAAAGGCCCAACCAGAATCCCATCCCCTATCCCCCATCCCCTATCCCCCATCCCCTATCCCCCATCCCCTATCCCCTAACCCCTCTTACTGATAAATCTCTCCGCCCTTTTCGCGGAACTCCTTCGACTTCTCCGCCATGCCTTGCTGCCGGGCTTCTTCCGTGGAAACGCCCTGCTCGTCGGCGAACTTGCGGATGTCATCCGAAATGCGCATCGAGCAGAAGTTCGGCCCGCACATGGAGCAGAAGTGGGCCGTCTTGGCCGAGTCTTGGGGCAAGGTTTCGTCGTGGTATTCCTGGGCGCGCTCGGGGTCGAGGGCCAAGGCGAATTGATCTTCCCAGCGGAACTCGAAGCGGGCCTTCGATAAGGCATTGTCGCGACGCTGGGCCGCAGGATGGCCCTTGGCCAAGTCGGCCGCGTGGGCGGCGATCTTGTAGGCGATGACGCCTTCGCGGACGTCGTTCTTGTTCGGCAAGCCGAGGTGTTCCTTAGGCGTGACGTAGCACAGCATGGCCGTGCCGTACCAACCGATCATGGCGGCACCGATCGCGGAAGTGATGTGGTCGTAGCCCGGGGCGATGTCCGTCGTGAGCGGCCCGAGCGTGTAGAACGGCGCCTCGTGGCACCACTCGAGCTGCTTGTCCATGTTCTCCTTGATCATGTGCATCGGCACGTGACCTGGGCCTTCGTTCATGACCTGCACGCCACGATCCCAGGCGCGCTTGGTCAACTCACCCTGGGTCTTCAGTTCAGCGAACTGCGCTTCGTCATTGGCGTCGGCGATGGAGCCCGGACGGAGGCCGTCGCCGATCGAGAAGCTGACGTCATAGGCGGCCATGATGTCGCAAATGTCGTCCCAATGGGTGTAGAGGAAGTTCTCCTTGTGGTGGGAGAGGCACCACTTCGCGAGGATCGAGCCACCACGCGAGACGATGCCGGTCACGCGACGGGCGGTCATCGGGATGTACGCCAAGCGGACGCCAGCATGGATCGTGAAGTAATCGACGCCCTGTTCGGCCTGCTCGATCAGCGTGTCGCGGAAGACTTCCCAGGTGAGGTCCTCGGCGCGGCCATTGACCTTTTCCAAGGCCTGGTAGATCGGCACGGTGCCGACGGGGACGGGGCAATTGCGGAGGATCCACTCGCGGGTCTGGTGGATATTCTTCCCCGTGGAGAGGTCCATCAACGTGTCGCCACCCCACTTGATCGACCAGCGCATCTTCTCCACTTCTTCCTCGATGGAAGAGGCCACGGCGGAGTTGCCGATGTTGGTGTTGATCTTCACCAAGAAGTTACGGCCGATGATCATCGGCTCGAGTTCGGGGTGATTGATGTTGGCGGGGATGATGGCGCGCCCGCGGGCGACTTCCGAGCGGACGAACTCCGGCGTGATTTCCTCGGGAATGGCGGCGCCGAAGGATTGACCCGGATGCTGGAAGCCGAGGGCGTGACGCGGCAACGCCTGCTCTTGGCGGGCGGCCTGGACGCGCTGGTTCTCGCGGATGGCGATGTATTCCATCTCGGGCGTGATGATGCCCTGCTTGGCGTAGGCCAGCTGGGTCGGACGTTGACCAGGCTTACCCTTATACACCTTGCGGTCACCGCGGTTGAACTGGACCAAGCGATTGCGCGAAGTCGCGCGCTGGGCGGTCTCGGCGTGCTTCCAGGAAAGGTAGCCATCGTCCTCGGGCTTCAGTTCACGGCCCGCCACCGCTTCGACGTCATTGCGTTCAAGGATCCAAGGCAGGCGGATGGAGGGCAGGCCCAGTTCCACGTCATGGTGGAAAGACGCATCGCCCCACGGACCGGACGTATCATAGACCCGGAGAGACTCGTTGGGCGTCAGGGTACCGTCCGGACGACGGGAAGGCGCCAAGGCGATCTCGCGCATGGGCACGAGCACGTCGGGCCGCGAGCCGGGCACGTAGATACGGGCGGATTTAGGGAAAGGAGAGGTTTTGTCGGTGACCATGAATGCAGGAAGAAATGCGTTCGCTCAGAAACACATCGACGGTCCGAAAAAGGGGTGCACTCAAACAATCCACTTCCTACGGCGCGATGCGCATCAGGTACAAGGGTTCGAGGCCAAGCCTCATCTCAGTCCTGTCGAGGACTCCCCTGGGAAAAACGTACAAGGAACGCCCCCATCAATGCCCCGCTGGGTTGAAGTAGCAAGGGGTTTATGCGGGCGGGCACACGGCTCGCTTGCCTCCGGGGCATGGGCTCGGTTGACTCGCTTCCTCACCCCGCCCCTGCCGTCCATGCTGCTCGAAATCGTCGCCTATTCCTATGCCTCGGCACTGGCCGCCCAACAAGGCGGTGCCGACCGCGTCGAACTGTGCGAGAACACCGCGGAAGGCGGCACCACGCCAAGCCTAGGCACGCTGGAGGCCACGCGCGCCCTGCCGGGCCTCAAGCTGCATGTGATGATCCGGCCGCGCGGGGGCGACTTCCTCTACACCGACGCCGAGTTCCGCATCATGCTGCGCGAAATCGCCATCGCCAAGGCCGCCGGTGCGGACGGGGTCGTCCTCGGCCTGCTCAATCCCGACGCCACGGTCGACCTCGAACGCACCCGCACGCTGGTCCAGGCCGCCGCGGGGATGTCCGTGACCTTTCACCGGGCCTTTGACTGGGCCGCCGACCCCGCCGCCGCCTTGGAAGCCATCATCGCCGCGGGTTGCCACCGCGTCTTGACCTCCGGCCAAGCCCCCAACGCGCTCGCCGGGGCCGACCTCATCGCCCGACTCGTGCGACAAGCGGGCGATCGCTGCACCATTTTGGCCGGCGGCGGCGTCAGCGAAACCAATGTCGGCGAACTCGTGCGCCGCACGGGCGTCCGTGAAGTCCATGCCTCGCTGCGGGGCATCCAAGGCACGCGGATGACCATCCGTCCGCCCAGCGTTTCGCTCGGGGCCGCCCCCGATTGGCCGGCCGATGCGATCCCCGTCGCGGACCAAGCCCGCGTGGCCAAGGTCAAAGCCCTCCTCGGGTAAGCGGCGCACGGCCGTAAAATAAAGCAGCCTGACCCACCAAGGTCAGGCTGCGTGCATCCTACACTGAAAGGCTTAGGCGCGGTTGGTCGAAAGTTGCGCGCGCAGGTACTCGACCGTGCGGCGGACGTTCGGATCCACTTCCATCTGATTCACGACCGTCTTGCGGGCGTGGATGACGGTACCATGGTCGCGGCCACCGAAGGCGCCACCGATGGAAACGAGGGACATGCCCGTCAACTGCGTCGTGAGGTACATCGCGACTTGGCGCGGGAAGGCGATGTTCTGCATACGGCGCTTGGACGTCATGTCGGACATCTGGATGCGGTAGTGTTCGGCGACCTTGCGCTGGATCACTTCGGCGGTGAGGGTGTGGCTGGCTTCCTCGACGAGGATGTCATGCAGCAGCTTCTCGACCTGGGCGAGGTCGAGCGGCTTGCGGGTCATGCCGGTCAGGCCGGAGATGCGGGTGATGGCGCCTTCGAGGTTCCGGACATTGCGGGCAATGCGCGAAGCCATGAAATCGGCGATTTCAGGGCTGAGTTCGAGGCCGCGGGCTTGGGCCTTCTTGCGGAGGATGGCGGTGCGGGTCTCAAGGCCCGGGGCCTGGATCGAGGCCACCATGCCCCACTGGAAACGGGAAACGAGGCGCTCTTGGAGCTTGGCGATTTCGGAAGCGGGACGATCGCTGGTGAGGACGACCTGCTTGTGCGAGTTGTGGAGCTCGTTGAAGGTATGGAAGAATTCGTCCTGCGTGGACTCCTTGCCGGCGAGGAAATGGATGTCGTCGATCAGCAGGAGGTCGAGTTCGCGGTAGCGGCGGCGGAAAGCGGCGACGTTGCCGGCCTGGAGGGCCTGGATGAATTCGTTGGTGAAGGTCTCCGACGAAATATAGGCGATGCGGGCCTTGGGGTTCGCGGCGTAGACGGAATGCGCGATGGCGTGCATCAGGTGCGTCTTGCCCAGGCCGGTCGGGCCATGGATGAAGAGCGGGTTGTAGTTGCTGCCGGGTTCCTTGGCGACGGCGAGCGAAGCGCCATGGGCCATCTCGTTTTCCGGACCGACGATGAAGTTCTCGAAGGTGTTCGAGCTCTTGATGGCCGGAGCCGGGGCGGCCGCGGCATGACGGGACGGACGGGCGACGACCACCTCTTCATTGGCCTGCTCGCGGGTATCGCCCGCAGCAGCGGTCAAACGGTAGTCCATGCTACGGCCGGCCACCAGGGTCAGCTGACGACGAAGCACGTCGCCATAGTTGCTGTTCACCCAAGCTTCGGAAAGCACGGTCGGCGCTTCGAGCAGGAGGACGTTACCCTCGACGATGCTGACGGGATTCAAGGAGGAGATCCAAGTATCGTAGTCGGTACGGGAGAAAATGTTACGGAGCTCGCTTTTAGCGGTCTCCCAAAGGGAAAGGTGACTGACTGGGCTGGCCATGAGGAAAGGGGAAGGTTGAGGAAGGTTGTTCACAGGCGGTTTGAAAGCCTGAAAGTTGTTAAAATGTGTTAAAAGTTGAGGTGACCACCAAGGAGGCCGACGAGCATCGGGGAGTTTTCACGAGTTTGACCCGGAATCGTCTATCTGCAAGTCGTTGATTATGAGTGGTTTATTTTGTTAATTCGACGCCGGTTTAAGGCGCGGGAGGCAAGCGGTGGGGTAAAGCGATCCGCGGGTGCGAATACGACCCTGTTGATGGGCGGCCCTTCCTGAGCCTCAAGAGCAAGCCCTGCACAGGTTATTAACAGGGGGCCTGCGAGTAACAAAATGAGGTTTTCGTTGCAGGTGTGACGAACGCGTGTCGAACCCCTGCAAAATCGACTTATTCCGTCACCGAAAGTTCCGCGAGGTGCTCGGCGCTTAAACGCCGCAAGTCATCAAGCGTGAGACAGCCCCGCATCCGGTCCCGGATTTTCCGCGAACCGGGCAGACCATGCGTGAGGGGATGCAGACGATCCAACATCCACCGCACATCGCGCGAGCCCAACCGCGAGGCATGGACTTCCAAGGTCAGCTCGGAAAGACGAATGATGGCGTCCCATCGTTTCTGCGCAGTAATGACAGGGGTAATCTCGCCCTGCCCCGCCAAGGCCGCCTTGATTTCATTGAAGATCCAAGGATTCGAAAGGGCCGCCCGTCCGACCATCAGTCCAGAGACACCGCTCTCCGCCTGACGGCGTTTCGCCGACAAGCCATCCTTGATGTCCCCATTGCCGACCACCGGGATGTTCACGGCCGCCGCGACTTGGGCGATGTAGCCCCAATGGGCTTCGCCCGCATAGCCCTGCTCTTTCGTGCGGCCATGCACGGCGATGGCTTCGACCCCCAGTTGCTCCAGCCTAACCGCCACTTCCACGGCCACCACGGACTCATAATCCCAACCGAGACGCATCTTCGCCGTCAGGGGGACGTCCGGAATGGCGTCTTTGACCGCTTTAACCAGGTCATAAAGGAGGGCCGGGCAACGCAGGAGACCCGAGCCGGCGTTCTGTTCGATGACCTTATGGGCCGGGCAGCCAAAATTAAGGTCCAGGAAGTCAGGGCGCACCCGATCGCAGACTTGGCGAGCGGCCTGGGCCATCGAGGCCGGGGTCGCCCCGAAGATCTGGACGCCCATCGGACGCTGGGTCTCCGTGAAGTCGACCATCTCCCATGCCTTGGCGTTACCGCGGATCAGCGCTTCGGACTGCACGAACTCGCTGACCATGACATCCGCCCCCTGCTCCTTGCACAACTGGCGGAAGGCGACGTCCGTGTGCCGCGCCATCGGCGCGAGGTACAAAGGGAAACGCCCTGGACCAAACCAAGGCAACCGCGGCGCAAGCTTGCTCACTTCCGGCCGCCGCGCGCCCGGAGCGCGTCCTTGAGTTTACGCAGATGCGCCAAGCGTTCGGCCAAGGCCGCTTCCGCACCGGCCTGCCCGGGCTGATAAAGCGACAGGGGTTTGCTGAGATAATCCTGTCCGCTGATGCCTTCGGGGAAATCGTGGCTGTACTGGTAGGCACCACCGTGGCCGAGGCTTTTGTTGACGGCGTTATGCGCGTCCTTCAGGTGCAACGGAACCTCCTGTCTGGGCTGCGAACGGACGGCTTCTTTCGCCGCCGCGATGGCCGTGGTCGCGCTGTTGCTCTTGGGCGCCAACGCCAGGAAGAGCGTGGCGTGCGCCAGCGCATACTCGCACTCCGGCAGACCGACCATCTCGCAAGCCTGGAACGCGGCGGTGGCGATGCCGAGCGCACGCGAGTCCGCCAAGCCAATGTCCTCCGAAGCGCAGATCACCAAACGCCGCGCGATGAAGCGAGGCTCTTCCCCACCCGCCAACATCAGGAACAGCCAATACAAGGCCGCATCCGGATCGCTGCCGCGGACCGATTTGATGAAAGCCGAGGCGGTGTCGTAATGGTCGTCGCCGCCATCATCGTAACGGATGCGACGCTCCCGGGCGAAAGCGCCGACAGCCTCATCGGTGACGGTTCCCAAGGCGGGGGCCGAGAGCACCAGGGTTTCGAGGCAATTCAAGGCGCGGCGCAAGTCGCCCGAGGCCATCTCGGCCACCTGCCGCAACACCGCTGGAGCGGCTTTGATCCCCAGGGCACCCAGCCCACGCTCGGCATCGGCCAACGCCGTCCCCAAGAACGCCGCGATTTCCTCGACCCCCAAGGGGTCGAGGCGGAACAGATGACTCCGACTCAACAAAGCCGGCACCACGTAGAGTCCGGGATTATGGGTCGTGCAACCGATGAGCCGCACCACGCCCGCTTCGACGTCGGGCAAGAGCAGGTCCTGCTGCGCCTTGTTGAAGCGGTGGATCTCATCGACCACGAGGACGGTCTTGCGGGCGGGCGAACGACGGGCCTCGGCGAGGACTTCCCGCAGCTCCGCCGTCCCGGAGAGGACCGCATTCACGCGGACGACGGTCGACTGGGTCTCGGCGGCGATGACCTCCGCCAAGGTGGTCTTACCGCACCCGGGCGGGCCATAGAAAAGCAGCGAACCGAAATTATCGGCCTTGATCAAGCGCGGCAGCAAAGCGTTCGGCCCCAGCAACGCGGCGTGGCCGACGACTTCCGTGAGGTTCCGCGGCCGCATGCGCGCGGCCAAGGGGCGCCGGCGGGCGGGGACATCGGGCGCAGGCTCCGCCTGGCCGAAGCCCGGCAGAGACGTGTCCGACCCCTGATGCGCGGCCCCCACGTGGCTTACTTTCCAGGAGCGTACTCGACCAGATGGCAATACGGACGGCCACCCTTCTTCTCGTAATAGCGCTGGTGATACTCCTCGGCCTTCCAGAACGTCTGCGCCGGCTCGATCTTGGTGGCGATGGGCTCGGCATACACCTTGGCGGTGGTCAAAGCGGCCTTCACTTCATCGGCGACCTTCTTCTGTTCCGGCGAATGGTAGAAGATGACCGAACGATACTGGTCACCGACGTCCGGGCCTTGGCGGTCGACTTGCGTCGGGTTATGCATGCGGAAGAAATATTCCACCAGTTGACGGTAGCTGACCTTGGCCGGGTCGAAGGTCACCTCGATGACTTCGGCATGGCCGGTGTCGCCTTGGCAAATCTGCCGGTAAGTGGGATTCTCGGCCTTGCCCCCGCTGAAGCCCGAGAAAGCTTCACTGACGCCGGGAATCTTGCGGTATTGGTATTCGACACCCCAGAAGCAACCGGCGCCGAAGGTGGCCTTTTCAAGTTTAGGAGGAGTAGTCATGGGCTTGGAAGCGGGGGTTTCGGCCGCAGTGAGGCCGAGGCAAGCCGTCAGCGCGAGGCAAAGACGACCTAAGTGCAGGAAGTTCGTGGTCATGGCGGTGATACCCGACCACGTTAAGCCTTTTCCCGGCCGAAGCAAGGGGGACCTAATTCAGGACACCACCTGACGGAGCCCTTCGGCCAGGGCGTCGGGGCTGTGCGGGGCCGTCGTCAGGCCACGTTCCGGGGTCAGGTAGAAGGTGTCCAAGGCGAACCCTTGTTCGGTGGAGATGTTCGCGAAGGTAATCGCATACCCGGCCCCACGGATGACCAAGCCCATGCGGAACAATAAACCCAGCCGGTCATTGCACTGCACTTCGGCGACCGTCCGACCGAGGGCTTCCTCGAAGTAGACGCTGACCTCCGCGGCCAGGGGCACGAAGGCCTTGCGTCGCGGGGCCGTCAGCGTGGCGCGGATTTCCTCCTGCCCGACTTCATCGACGAGATCGTAGCCACCGACCAAGGAGCGGGCCAGGGCTTCGGCGAACTTCTGCTTGGCGCCCAGCTCCTTGCCCACGGGCAAGACGACCTTGAAGAAGTCGATCGCGACATCGTCTTCGCGGGAGAACGCCCGACAAGAGACGATGTTGATGCCGGCCACGGCGAAGGCGCCGGCCATGCGGCTGAAGAGGCCCGCGCGATCCCACGTCACGACGGTCACCGCGGACTGGCCCGAGCCCACGTCATCGTGCCATTCCACGATGGGGCGCAACGATTGCTCCGCGTCTTCCTGCGCGACGGTGGCGATGAGGCGATGGATGAGGCCGATGTGCACGGCCGCATCTTCGGCCGACACGTGCAGGAAATAGCCCGAAGGCATCTGCGTGAAGTGGGCCTCCAGTTCATCCGCGGGGACCGTGCCCGCCAGCAGCACCGCGGTCTGCTCGCGCAGAGCGGAGGCGGCGACTTCCGCCTCGGCTTCGGATTCCCCGGCGAGCTTGGCCAACGTCCGGCGGTAGAGCGTCCAATGCTGTCCGTCCTTGAAACCTGTCCAGAGATCGGGCGAGGTCGCGCGGGCGTCGCAACGGGTATGCACGTGCAGGCTGCGCAGCACCTGCTCATCGCCGACGATCGCGGCAAACCGCTCGATGTTGGCCGGATCATCGACGTCATGGCGCTGCCAGTAGATGCCCATGATCAAATGGTGGCGGATGACCGCCGCGGCGACTTCGCGTTCGCGGGCATCGAAGCCGAGGCGCTCCAGCACGACCTCCGCGATGGGCACGCCACGTTCGGCGTGACCCTCGATGCCGCCGGATTTGGCGATGTCGTGGAGGAAAAGGATGGCGTAGAGGAACGACGGCGCTTCCGAACCCAGGACGACCTCACGGTAGTGTCGGTCGACCTCGGTCTTGCCCTCGTAGATCTCGTCCAACTCCATCAAGCAACGGAGGGTGTGCACATCCGCGGTCCACCGGTGGTAGAACTCGAACTGCACCAAGCAGTGCAGCCCAGCGAACTCGGGCACCAAGCGGTAAAGCAGGTCGTGCTCGCGGAGGGCATGCAGCGCGCCGTAGACCCGACCCGCCTCGGTGAGCATGGCGCGCAAGGCGCTGCACGACTCCTCGGCGAAGGCGACGTCGGCGGTGAGCAGGTGGGCGCGCTCGCGAACCAACAAGGAAAGCGCCCGTTCGGGCCGAGCCTCATGGACTTGGCACAGCCGGAAGAGACGGACCAGCCGACCTGGGTCTTCTTCAAACACCAGGCGATGCTGGGCGGAGACGGTGCCACCGGGCACGAGCCGGAAACCATCGATCAAAATCGGTTCACCCCACCCGGCGGGTTCGGGCTCGCCCATCACCGCCCCTTCGACCATCTCCACGCACCGGCGAACGTGATCCGCCGCGTCGAAGTAATCGCGCATCAAGGCGCCGATGCGGGACTTCAGGTCGCCCGGATAACCCAAGGCCTCGGCAATCGTATCTTGCCGCTCGAGGGAAAGCTGTTCCGTCGGGCGGGTGACCTGAAAGTGCAGCTCGCAGCGCAGCCGCAGCAGGCAAGCCCGAGCTTGTTCGAACTTGGCCAGATCCGACGTCGGCAAGAAACCGGCGGCACCGAGACCGCGCGGACCCGCCACGCCGCGGGCGATACGCGCCAGCCACACGCAGCCTTGGACGTCGCGGAGCGCGCCGACCCCGTTCTTCAGGTCGGGTTCCTGGAGGTAAGCGCTCCCACCGGCCTTCTCGCGACGCTTGCGTTGCGACTCGACGATGGCCTTGGCGAGGGGCTGCCACGCCTGCCCGCTCAAGAGCTCGGATAGCCGGACCTCCAGTTGGGCGAATTGCGAACGCTCGCCGCACAGCAGGCGGGTCTCGAGCAAGGCGACATGCAGGTGAAGGTCATTGCGGGCATAATCGGCGGCTTCCGCCACCGTCCGGACCGATTGACCGACCTTAAGCCCGACATCCCACAACGGGTAAAGGATCGTTTCCACCGCCTGCTTGGTCTCCGCCGTGTGCGCCGGCACCAAGACGAGGAGGTCGATATCGCTCAGCGGGCAAAGTTCGGCGCGGCCGTAGCCACCCGTCGCCACCAGGGTGAGGCTCGCGGCGGCCGGCCCGGCGCGGAGGTACAGAGCGTCGATCACGATATCAATCGCGTCGGAGCGCAGCTTGGCGACCTCATCGCCCGGAATGCCGGAACGGTGCGCCGCCAACTGAATCTCACGGGCCTCCTGAAGGAAGGCTTTGGCCCGCGGCACGACCGGCCCCGCCTGGGCCGCCTGTCCGGCCAACCCATGCTGCAGGGCGGAGCGTCGGAGACGAACGGCGGAAGATTCGAATTCAGGCGACATCGGTGAAGCCAGCGTGGCGAGGACCCGCATAGCTTTCAAGGCGATTGCCAAGCGCGGGAAAGCCTTCTTAGTGCTAGCATGCTTCCTTGGCTCAGCGACCTCTGGTCACACCTCCACACCGCCGAAGGGCTCCGCCAGACGATCGAGGTCGGCGGCATCTCGCTGATGTGCCTGATCATCTTCGCGGAGACGGGCTTGCTCGCCGGCTTCTTCCTGCCGGGCGACTCCTTGCTCGTCACGGCGGGGGTCCTTTCGGTCGCGAACGGCGAGCGGCCGGCTTACTTTGACCCTTGGGAGCTCACCTTCGCCTTATCCGCCGCGGCCGTCATCGGCGACCAGACCGGTTACTGGCTGGGTCGCAAATACGGACACATCATGGCGAATCGTGCCGACAGCTGGTGGTTCAAGCGCCGCCACCTCGAGGCCGCCCGCAGCTATTTTGCCGAAAAAGGACCACTCGCCATCGTGCTCGCACGCTATGTGCCGTTGATGCGCACTTTTGTGCCCTTTGCCGCCGGCATGGGCCAGATGCCGACGGCCCGCTTCCTCCGCTGGAATGCCCTCGGTGGGGTGCTCTGGGTGACTTCGCTGGTCTGGCTCGGTCACTTCCTCGGCCGCACACCGCTGGCCGATCAGCTGCATAAGGTGATCGTCATCGTGGTCGTCGTGTCCTTCGTGCCCGTCGTCTGGACGGCCGCCAAGCGCCTGTTCACTTCTGGGCCGGAATCCAAAACTTGAACGTCGTCCCGGCCGGGCCGGTAGATTCGACGACGATATCGCCGCGATGGTCGCGGAGGATCCGTTTGACGATCGCCAAGCCGAGGCCGGTCCCGTCTTCGCGGCTCGTGAAGAACGATTCGAAGATCTTCGGCAGGATCGCCGGGGGAATCCCTGAGCCCGTATCCGCGATGCGTACGGAGATGACTTCACCCTGCGGCCCAGGCTCGCGGGCCACGCGCAAGGACAGTTTGCCGCCCTTGGGCATCGCCTGCACCGCATTCAGCAACAAGTTCAGGAAGACCTGCTGGATCTGGCCGGCGTTGCCTTCCACGAACGGGAGGTCCGGCTCGGCCACCACCGTGGCCTCGACGCCGGCCTGCTGGAACTTCAGGCGCAGGAGGAGCACCGCGCTATCCGCGGCGCCATCGAGCGGGAACGACTTGAACGCGCCCGATTGGGCCTTGCTCATCCCCAGCACGCGGGAAACGACGCCTTCCATGTGCGTGACCTTCTCGCGCATGACGCCGAGGTCCTCCTGCTTGGGGTCATCCGCGGCCAAGCCTTGGCCCAACGTGTCGCAGAGCAGCTTCATCACCGTCAACGGATTGCGGATCTCGTGCGCCACTTCGGCGGAAAGCAACCCCAGCGCGGTCAAACGTTCGCTGCGACGCAGGCCCTCTTCCACGGTGAAGACTTTGGCGTAAAGCCGGGCATTCTGGATCGAGGAGGCCCCGAAGGACGACAAGGCCGTCACCAAATGCTTGTCGTCATCGGAGAAGCGATAGGCGCCCATGGACACGCAGACGAGCACGCCGAAGGTCTCATCCTCATAACGGACCGGCACGGCGAGCAGCGAAGACGACGCCACCGGATCGATGAGTCGCGTGAACAGATGCTCTTCGGACTTCCCGGCAACCGGCACCACTAAGGCGCGGCGGCGGGTGGCGGCCGTGCCGATGGAGGTCTGGTCGATGCTCGTGACGGGATTGAACACACTGCCCGCGCACTCGCCATCCAGGAAACCCAAGCTGAGCTCGCGGTCGTTCAGGCGATAGTAAGCCACCGCTCGGGCGCCCAACAAGGCCCGGGTATGGCGGGCCAAATCCGCGGCGATGCCGGGCTCGTCGCGTTCGCGGGCCAACTCTTGCGCGGCACCCACCAGTGCCTCCAATTGGGCGGCCTTGGTGCGCAACTGCCGAAGCAACCAGATGCGGCCGACGGCCTTGGAGGCCTCGTTCGTCAGCAAGGACAGGAACGCGACGTCCGCCTCGGTGAAGGCGGCCAAACGGTCGGAGTCGCAATTGATGACGCCGATGACGTTCCCCATGAGCTCCATGGGCACGGCTAATTCCGACCGGATGCCCTGCCGCAACTCGACATAGCGGGGATCCTTGGCGACATCCGGGACCAGCAGAGGCCGCGCATGCAACGCCACCCAACCGGTGATCCCCTGCCCCTGGGCCATGACCTGCTGGACGGAGCCAGCGTCGAGGCCATTGCTGACTTCGATCCGCAACGACCCCGTGGTCGGCTCCAGCAACGCGATCGAAGCGCTCGAAGCGTTCAGGGTCTGGACGATCTCCGCCAGGATGAAGTCCAGGGCCTCGCGCGGGTCTTCGGTCGCGTTGACGAAGGCGCCCACGCGATAAAGGCAATCGAGGACGCGGGTGTCTCCGGGACGTTCCTGCGGACGGACGGAGTGCGGCATCGGCTAAAGGGAATGGTCCATGTCGAGCGCGGGGGCATCGACGGACGTGCGGCCAATGACAACCGCGGGCACCCCGGCCACGCTGGTGTGCGGGGCCACATCCTTAAGCACCACCGAGCCGGCGCCGATCTTGGCGCCCTCGCCCACGGTAATGTTGCCGAGGATCTTGGCCCCGGCACCGATGAGGACGCCTGAACGGATCTTCGGGTGGCGATCGCCCCGGGCCTTGCCCGTGCCGCCCAAGGTCACTTCGTGGAGGAAGGAAACGTTGTCCCCGACGATGGTCGTCTCACCCGCCACGAACCCGGTCGCGTGGTCCAGGAGGATACCGATGCCGAAATGCGCGGCCGGATGAATATCGACCGCGAGGTGCTCCGACATCAGCGACTGGAAGTGCGAAGCGAGTTCGCGGCGACCGGACTTCCACAGCGAGTGGGCCAAGCGGTGCAGGGAGATGGCGTGGAAACCTTTGTACCAAAGAAAGGGCACCAGGGCATGCTCCGTCGCGGGATCGCGCTCCAACGTGGCGCGGATATCGGCCCGCATCTGCGCGAGGATCTCCGGATCGGCGGCAACCGCCTGTTGCATCGCGGCGGCCAAAGATTCGACATCGCTGCCGGTCGGGGCAATCCGCTCGGAGAGGCGGCGGACGATGCCTTCCGCAAAGGTAGGCCGATCGAGGACGTACCGCTGGAGCATCGGCACCAACGCCGGCTCAGCCTGCGCCACGATTTGGGCACGGGCTTGGATGTCCGCCCAAAGGGAGGCTTCAGTGGCACAAGCCAAGGCAATGGAACGGGCATCAGCCATAAGCGTGGTCTAAATCCCCCTTTTTTGGCTTTTTGGCAACCCATGAGTCAAAATTGGCGAAAATCGGCCTTGGGACTCGGTTACAGTGCAACGTCATCTCACCGTCGGGGTTGAAAACTGTAAGGAAGCCCCTACTACTGTCCTCACACCCTACACACCCATGCGTCTCCTCACCTCCCTCCTCGCCTGCTTCGTCGCCTTGGCTGCTTCGGCTGCCCCGGAAATCGGCAAGCCCGCCCCCGACTTCACCGCCAAGGATAAGGACGGTAAGACCGTCTCCCTGGCCGACTTCAAGGGCAAGACCGTCGTCCTCGAATGGTACAACCCTGGCTGCCCCTACGTGAAGAAGTTCTACGACGTGGGCGCCATGCAGAACGCCCAGAAGGACGCCATCGGTCAGGGCGTCGTCTGGCTCGTCATCAACACCGGCGGCCACAAGCTGAACGAAGCCAACGGCTACTACCCTGCCACCGTCATCAACGACGAAGGCAGCAAGATCGCCCGCGCCTACGAGGCCAAGGTGACCCCGCACTGCTTCGTCATCGATGCCAAGGGCAACCTCGCCTACAAGGGTGCCATCGACAGCATCGCTTCGGCGAAGTCGGCCGACATCGAAAAGGCCACCAACTACGTCGCCGCCGCCATCAAGGCCCTCAAGGACGGCAAGGCCCCGGAAGTCACCACGTCCAAGCCTTACGGCTGCGGCGTGAAGTACTAAGCCTGACCTGAGCCAATCAAAAGGGCGTCCCGACGGACGCCCTTTTTTGTGCCCCGTTGAAACGGCCTAGGCCAAACCCGTCGCCCGCAGCAGCTTGGCGTGGACCTGATCGTTGCGCAGGAACGGCGGGAAGAGGGCTGCGCCCGGGCCGGTGGCCGAGAATTCCACCATCTCGCCGGTATGGTTCATGGAGGTAAAACCGACGCCCGAATACTTCGGGATAGCCTCGGTGAGGGTCTTCATACCCACGACTTTATCCAGGTCGGAAGCCTTGAACTTGAGTCCCGTGGCGTCGACCAGGAGGTCCTGCCATTGCTGGGGCTTCTTGAACTCCTTGGCCTCCAATTTGACCTGCTCCAACGAGCGGTTGAACTGCGTCAAGCGCAGGAAAGTCGGGTTGGTCTCGTTGTAAGACGGCAGCTTCGAATCGAAATCCTCGCTGCCGACACCATTCACCTGCAGGCCACCCGTGCCGTGGTCCGTCGTGACGACGAGCAGCGTATCGGGATGCGCCGCGACGAACTTAAGGACGGTCGCGAGGGCGTCGTCAAAAGCGATCTGATCGAGGATTGCCCCGATGGGGTCGTTCGCATGGGCGGCATGATCGATGCGTCCGCCTTCGACCATGAGGAAGAAACCCGCCTCCCCACCCTGCAACGTATCCAGCGCCGCCTGCGTCATCTCGGACAACGTGGGCGTCACGGCGGCGAGTTCCTTGCGGTGCAGCCGATCCACTTCCATCGGAATATAATTCTTGGCGAACAACCCGAGCAATGGCCCGGTCGCCCGGTGGGCCAACAGCTGGGCGCGATTGGTCACATGGGCATAGCCGACCTTCTTGTAAGCGGCGACAAGGCTCTCGCCGAAATAGGTTGCGCCGCCGCCGAGCACGACGTCGACCCCGCGCTCCAGGTACTGGAAAGCCACTTCACGCTGGTCCTCGCGCTTGCCCACGTTGGTGACGAAACCCGCCGGGGTCGCGTGCGTGGCCGTCGCCGTCGTGACCAGGCCGGTGCGCTTACGGGCCGCCTTCATCCGCTGGAGAATCGTGACGGGCTTACGGCCGTCGGGCGTCACGTTGAGCGCCCCATTCTGCACGCGCTCGCCGATGCCCCAACAACTGGCGGCGGCGGCGGAGTCGGTCACCAAGCCCGTCGCGGAATGCGTCTCGCAGAGCGAACGGACGACCGGGAGTTCGCGGTACATCCGGAGCCAGTGGCTTTCGCGCTGGTGCACGAGCTTCAGGTAATCGACGGCCGCGGACAGCGTGCCCATGCCCATGCCATCCGACACCATGAAGATGACGTTCTTAGCCAAACGCTGCGGCGCATTGTCGGCGCTTTCGCGGGTGGTCGCACCTAAGGCGGGGACCGCGGCGGCACCGAAGGCCAAGCCTCCAAGGCTAGCGGCTTTCAGGAAGTCGCGACGGGAGTTGGGACGAGCCAGCGGCATGCCTACAAGTAGGCGGGAGGTGCTCCCGTCTGCAATCGGGAAACACCTCAGCCCCCCTGACGGAAGGAGGTCGCTCGTGAAAACCTCGTGTCGAAGGGGTTACGCCTTCGGCTGGGCGGCGGGAACCGGCGCGGTCGGGACGTGCACCTTCAGGCGACGCTCGGAGACCTCAGCCAAAACGAGGCCCAGGAACTCCTCCAAACTGCGGTTGCCTTCGAAGGCCTTGTCGGAGCGCGAACGGACGTTCACGAGGCCGGAGTCCTTCTCCTTCTGGCCGACGACGAGCATGTGCGGGACCTTGGTGATTTCGGCGCGGCGGATCTTGGCGCCAAGCTTGTCCGAGGAAGTATCGACGGTCGCGCGAATGCCGGCCCGCTTGAGCACCTCGCCGATCTCTTCGCAATGGGCGTTCAGGTCATCGTTGAGCGAGATCACGCGCACCTGCTCCGGCGCCAGCCAGGTCGGGAAGTCGCCCGCGAAGTGTTCGATGAGGATGCCCACGAAGCGCTCCATCGACCCAAACGGGGCGCGGTGGATCATGACCGGGCGGTGCGGCTTGTTGTCGGCACCGTTGTACGAAAGGTCGAAACGTTCCGGGAGGTTGAAGTCCACCTGCACGGTGCCGAGCTGCCATTCGCGGCCGATGACGTCGCGGACGACGAAGTCGATCTTCGGACCGTAGAAAGCGGCTTCGCCGGCTTCTTCGGTGAAGCTCACGCCCAACGTGGCGGCGGCGGCGCGGCAAGCGGCCTCGGCCTTATCCCAGTTCTCCGTCGAACCGGTATACTTATTGGAGTCCGGATTGCGCAGGCCCACCCGCACGCGGTAATCGTTCAGACCGAGGGTCTTGAGGACCACCTTGACGAGCTCCAAGCAACCGAGGACTTCCTGGCCGACCTGGTCTTCCGTGCAGAAAAGGTGACCGTCGTCTTGCGTGAAGCCGCGGACGCGGGTCATGCCGTTGAGTTCACCGGACTGCTCCCAGCGGTAGACGGTGCCGAACTCGGCGAGACGGACCGGCAAGTCGCGGTAGGAATGGGGCTGCGACGCGAAGATGCGGATGTGATGCGGGCAGTTCATCGGCTTCAGCAGGAAGCCCTGCACCGTGCCATCCTCGAGGCGGTTCGTGAGTTCGCCGCAACCGCAGCCTTCCTTGGATAGGAGCTCCATGGCCTCGCGTTCGACGAGCGGCGGGAACTGGGCATCCTTGTAATACGGGAAGTGACCGGAGGTGCGGTAGAGGTCGAGGTTGCCGATGTGCGGCGTGAAGACCTGCTTATAGCCGGTCTGGAACAGCTGGGCCGAGATGAAGTTCTGCAGTTCCTGACGCACGACGGCGCCGTTGGGCGTCCAGAGGATCAGGCCTTGGCCGACCTTCTCGTCGATGTGGAAAAGCTTGAGTTCCTTGCCGAGGCGACGGTGGTCGCGCTTCTTCGCCTCTTCGGCGCGGACCAACGACTGCTCCAGCTCTTCCTTCGTCGCGAAAGCGGTGCCGTAGATGCGTTGGAGCTGCTTGTTCTTTTCGTTGCCGCGGTGATAGGCGCCGGCGATGTGCAGCAACTTGAAAGCCTTGACCTGCGACGAGTAACGGACGTGCGTCCCGGCGCAGAGATCGACGAACTCGCCGTTCTTGTAAAAGGAAATCGTCTCGCCGGCCGGGATGTCGCCCAAGCGGCCGACCTTGTAGGCGACCTGCCCGCGCTCGCGGATGAGCTTCTCCGCCTCTTCGCGGGTGCACTCGAAGCGCTCGAACTTCTGGTTCTCCTTGGAGATGCGGCGCATCTCCTCCTCGATCTTCACGAGGTCTTCGGCCGTGAAGGCGTGGTCGAGGTCGAAGTCGTAGTAGAAGCCATTGTCGGTCGGCGGCCCGATATCCAACTGCGCCTGGGGGAACAGGCGAAGCACGGCGGCACCCAGCATGTGGGCGGCGGAGTGTCGAATCTCCTCGAGGGGAGTCATCTGCGGGCGGGAGGACATGATGGAAAAGCGTCCTTTACCGCTAGGGACTCCCGGGGCGGAGGGCAAGGACGGAGGCAAGACCCGCCCCACCCCCGGCTCAGGGCTATTCCTTGACGATTTCGAAGCGCATCGTGACGACCACCCGGATGGTCTTCTCGATGGAATAGAAGTCGATGCTGTTGGCATCGGACTCCCCCACGCGGTCCTTGGCGCAGATCTGGATCACCCCTTGGGAGGCATCCAGCAGTGACCCGACCTTGGAACCGCTGCCGGCGACCATGGTGGCGGCGCGGCGCTGGGCGTCCTTGGCCGCGGCCTCCAGGAGTTCCTGCTTGGCCTCGTTCAGATTCAGCAGGCGGAAGGTAGGCGTACCCCGCGAAAGCGTGACGCCCTGCTCGAGGTAGACTTCCTGACGGGAGAAAGCGAGCACCCGGTCGACGTTGGGCGTCTCGACGTAGAAAGTCTGGGCGAAGGTGAATTCGGGGACCTTGCCGCGGGCAAAGCGGTTGTAATCCACCGGAGCACGCTGGATCGGCGTCCGCACGCCGTCTTGATTGGGCGCGAACTCGGTGAAGGCGGCCGGCTCCAAACGGGTGAAATCGGAAGCGGCGAAGACGACTTCGGCTTCGGCGAAGCCGGCTTCCTTGAGCAGCTTCTGGATGACCGCACGTTGCGCGAGCATCGCGGCGCGGCCTTCAGTGAAGTTCTCGCCACGCCAAGCCAAGGTGCCGACAAGCGAGCCTTGGCCGGAGCGCACATCGAGCGTCGCGACGCCCTTGACGGTGATCTCCGGGCGGTTCTGTTTGAACTGGCCGATCGACTTGCCGACCTTGTCGGAAGCGATCACGAAAGCGAGCGCGAGGGCGACGCCGAAAAGGAGGAAGGCCAGGGAAGGCAGGAGGGTCAGGTTAACCGAGCGGATGGGCTTTTCAGAGGACATAAGGAGTCCTGTAGACTGACGGAGACCAAGGCCCTTTCAACGGACACTTATCAACAATCTTGAAGCGCTAGGCCTTCTTCAGGTCGTACCCATCCTTACGGTCCAGCATCGCCCAACCGAGGGCGGTCAGCTCCTGGCGGAGGCGGTCGGCCGCGGCGAAATCCTTGGCCTGTTTGGCTGCCCACCGCTGCTCGGCCAAGGTGACGACCTCGGCCGGGGCGGCGACCACCGGGGCGGCCGTGAAGAGGGTCAGGCCGAGGGCAAAGAGGATCTTGGCCAGCCCCGACAGGTCTTGGCGGGCCTGCGCGGCGGTCGGCTCCTCCTTTTCCGCCAGGACGGTGAAGACCTGGCCGAGGCAGCCCGGGACGTTCAGGTCGTTCTGCAGGACCTCCCAGGCATGCTGGAAGCGCCCCCAGGCGGTCTGGGTCTCTTGGGTCGCGGGCGGCAAGAACTCCGCCCGGGTGAACCCCGCGGCCGCCAACAAACGGTCGGTGCCGCGTTCGAGCTTGGCCAGGGCGGAACGGGCATCCTCGACCCCCTTGAAGGTGAAGTTTAGGGAGCTGCGGTAATGCCCGGCGATCAGGGCGTAACGGACTTCGGTCGTCGTGAAGCCCTTGGCGATGAGTTGATCCAAAGTATAGAGGTTACCCTTGCTCTTGGACATCTTGTCGCCGTCGACCAGCAGGTGCGCGCTATGGAACCAGTGCGCCGCGAAGCCCTTGATGCCGGTGGAGCATTCGGTCTGCGCGATCTCGTTCTCGTGGTGCGGGAAGCAGAGGTCGATGCCGCCGCCGTGGAGGTCGAAGGTCGCCCCGAGGTGCTCGAGGGACATCGCGGAGCACTCGATATGCCAACCAGGTCGGCCCTCGCCCCACGGGCTCGGCCAGAAATTGGCGCCATCCTCCGGCTTGCGGGATTTCCACAGCGCGAAGTCGGAAGCCGATTCCCGTTCATATTCATCCGCGTCGTTCGCTTCACCGGCGCTGTTGGTGCCTTGCGTCTCGAGTTTCGAGAAGTCCAGGTGCGTGAGCTTGCCGTAATCCTTGCACGTGCAGACCTTGAAGTAGACGGAGCCATCCTTCGCGACGTAGGCGTGGCCGCGGTCGACGAGGGCCTTGATCATCGCGACCTGTTGCGGGATATGCGCCACCGCGCTCGGCTCCACATGCGGCGCCAACAAACCAAGGGCCCGGCAATCCTGATGGAACTTATCGGTCCACTGCTGCGTGAAGACGGCCAAAGTCTGCCCCGCCGCCTGCGCCCCCCGGATGGTCTTGTCGTCGACGTCGGTGATGTTACGGACGTGCTTCACGGGAAGCCCGGCGACCTCGAGGGTGCGGCGCAGGACGTCCTGGACGGTGAAGGTGCGGAAGTTGCCGATATGGGCAGGGCCATAGACCGTCGGGCCGCAGCAATACATCCCGAAGACCGCACGGTCAGGTTTCACCAAGAGCGGCCGCAGCTCGCGGCTCATCGTGTCATGCAGGAATACGGCCATAGCAGGCCCCAGAGATAGGAAAGAACGCCCCCCGAGGGCGAGAAGGAAGCGTCATAACCCCGAAAACGGCTTGTTCCCCCAAGGCTAACCGAAGATAAACACCCCCTTCCCTACCCACCATGAAACTCGGCACCAAATCCCTCCACGCCGGCCAGAAGCCCGACCCGACCACGGGTGCGCGCGCCGTCCCCATCTACCAGACGACGAGCTACCAGTTCCGCGACACGGAACATGCGGCCAATCTCTTCGGCCTGAAGGAACTCGGCAACATCTACACCCGCATCATGAACCCGACCACCGACGTCCTCGAGCAACGCCTCGCGGCGCTCGAAGGCGGTTCGGGCGCCCTGGCGCATGCCTCGGGCCAAGCGGCCATCACGGCGGCCATCCTCAACATCGCCGGGGCCGGCGACCACATCGTCTCGGTCGCGCAACTCTACGGCGGCACCTACAACCTCTTCCACTACACCCTGCCCAAGCTGGGCATCCAGGTGTCCTTCGTCGACGGCGACGATCCCGAGAACTTCCGCAAGGCCGTGCAGTCGAACACCAAGGCCTTCTACGGCGAAGGCCTCGGCAACCCGCGCCTCAACATCTTCCCCTTCGCCGAAGTCGCGAAGATCGCGAAGGAGGTCGGCGTGCCCCTGATCATCGACAACACCGCGCTGTCGCCGTACCTGAACCGTCCGTTTGAACACGGCGCCAACGTCGTCGTGCACTCGGCCACGAAGCATATCGGCGGCCACGGCACCTCGATCGGCGGCATCGTCGTCGACGGCGGCAACTTCAACTGGGGCAACGGCAAGTTCCCCGGCTTCACCGAGCCCGACCAGTCCTACCACGGCCTCCCGCACTGGGAAGCCTTCAAGGCCTTCCCGCCGGCCGGCAACGCGAACATCGCGTTCATCATGAAGATGCGCCTGCAGTTCCTCCGCGACGTCGGCAGCTGCCTCTCCCCGTTCAACGCCTTCCTGCTCATCCAAGGCCTCGAGACGCTGCACCTCCGCATGGAGCGCCATTGCGCCAACGCCCTCAAGGTGGCCGAGTACCTCGAGGCGCACCCGAAGGTCAAGTGGGTCAACTACCCCGGCCTGAAATCCTCCAAGTACCATGACCTCGCCAAGAAATACCTGACCAACGGCTTCGGCGCGCTCGTCGGTTTCGGCGTGAAGTCCGGCCACGAAGGCGGCAGCAAGTTCATCAACGCGCTCCAGCTCCATAGCCACGTCGCCAACATCGGCGATGCCCGCTCGCTCGCGATCCACCCGGCCTCCACGACCCACTCGCAGCTCACCGCCGAAGAGCGCGCCGCCGCCGGCGTCACCGACGACTACGTTCGCCTCTCCGTGGGCATCGAAGACATCGAGGACATCATCGCGGACCTCGAGCAGGCGCTGGCGAAAGCCTAACCCCTCCGCCAGGGTCCGACCAGGGCAGGCCGCCAGGCCTGCCCTTTTTGTTTGCTCACGCCTGGGCCTGATCGAAGTCGTGGTAATCCAGGAAGGCCTTCACCCCCTCGTCGCCCATATAGGCGGCGAGCAACTTGGGGTCGGTCTTCGTGAGGTCCACCACGATGAGACCATCGAGGCAGCCGCCAAACCCTTCGTCGACGTTGAAGGCGATGAGGCGACCGTTGAGCTTGAGGTAATGCTTCAGCAAGACCGGCACCGTCTTCGCATCGGGCTCGAGGTCGCTGACCAAGCCGGAGACATGCTCTAAATCGAACGCGCATTTCTGGAGCACCTCGATATCGGCGTCGCGCAAACTCATCGCCCGGGGCGGATTCTTCCCACGCACCAAGGGCGCCAAGTCGTCGGCCGAACGGTTATGCTGCAGGTAGGAGAGGATGAGTTCCTTCGAAGCCTGGCCGTACTCCGGGTTGATGCTGACCGGCCCGAACAAGAGGTGATACTGCGGGAAGCGGGCGACGTAGCGGCCGATGCCGCGCCACAACAGCGGCAGGCTGGTCGGCTTGCGCTGATACTCCTCGCGGATGAAGGAGCGGCCCATCTCCAAGGCGGGGTCCATCCGGCGGAAGAAGTCGCCCTTGAAATCAAAGAGGGTCGAGGTGTACATGCCGTGCTTGCCCTTGAGCGGCAGGATGCGGTCCGTCGGCCCCAGCCGATAACCTCCGACGATCTGGCTGGTTTGGTCGTCCCACAGGATGAGTTGATCGTACCAAGCATCGAAGGGATCGAGGTCGCATTCGTTGCCGGAGCCCTCCGACACGGAGCGGAAGGTGAGTTCCCGCAAGCGCCCGATTTCCCGCAACGTGTGCGGCAGTTCCGAACCGAGGAAGCGGTAGACCTTGAACGTCCCGCTGGTCAGCAGGCAATCCGCCGGCGGCAAGCTTTCCAGCTCAGCGCGCAACAAGGCCGGCTTCACGGGGGCGATCAACGGGGCCCATGCCTCCGTCTGTTTCTTGCGCTCCGCGACCTTGCCCGCCGACTCCCGGCTGGACAGCAGTTCGCAACGTAAGCGCAAGAAACTCGTCGCTTCCTCGTCGTCCGGATGGTCCGAGAGTTGCGCCGCCGTGACCGCCTTGGCGGTCCGGAGATGGATGACCTTGCCGCGATGCGAAAGGAACTCCCGCAGGAGCATGATGGTCCGGACCCGCGGATGGAGCAGGCCCAGCGAATGGAAGAGCCGCGAATTGCCGCCGGAAAGGTGCAGCGGCACGATGGATGCCTGGGCCCGGCGGGCGAGGCGCACGACCTGCGGAGACCAGACGGGGTCGCGGACGGCCCGATGCTTCAAACTCAGGTTGGACACCTCCCCCGCCGGGAACGTCAGGATGCACCCGCCGGCCTTGAGGTGGCTGAGGATTCGGCGCGTGCCCGCCACGTTGCCCAAGTCGGCTTGGTCAGGGTCGAAGGGATTGACCTCGATCAACCAGGGCCGGATGCCGGGAATCTGCGCCAACCACTTGTTCCCCACCACCAGCGCGTCGGGACGAGCCCGCAGCAAGAAATCCATGGCGACGATCCCGTCGGCGAGGCCGTGGGGGTGATTCGCCATGACGACCACGGGACCTTGGCGCGGGATGCGGGCCAGACAGCCATCATCCCACGACGAGGCCAACTGCCCCTCCTCCTTCGCGCAGGCGAAGAAGTCCGGGCGACCCGAAGCCAGGATGCCCGCCAAGAATTCGTCGAATTCCCGCGCCTTGAAGAACCGATCCAAGAGCGGCGCCGACCAGCCCAACGGACCCAGCGCCGCGCGCAGGTCCGCTACATTCGCCCCATGCCTTGCCGTTGTCATCGGTTCGCATCATAAATGACGAACGACCGCTTCGCATGGCGGTTGCGTGACAATCCTGTGCCACGCCCCTCGGCTCAGAATCCGAAGAATTGACGGGCATTCCGCGTGGCCACTTCGGCGACTTCATCCGCCGGCAGGCCCAGCAGTTCGGCCGCCTTGGCGGCGATTTCCGGGAGGTAGGCCGGCGTGTTCTCCTTGCCGCGCACCGAGAGCGGCGCGAGGTACGGCGCATCCGTCTCGAGCATCAGGCGGGAAAGCCCTTGGGCCTTGAGGGCCGCCCGGATGTCATCCGCGTTCTTGTAGGTGATGATGCCGGTGAAGGAGGCGCGGCCGCCGCGACGATTGACCTCGCGCACGGCGTCGGGGCCTTCGACGAAGCAATGGAACACGACCTTACGCCAGTCGACGCCACTCTCATCGATGAGTTGGACGGAATCCGCGAAGGCCTGTCGCGAATGAATGACGACCGGGCAATCAAACTGATACGCCAAGGCCAGCTGGCGGCGGAACGCCAGTTGCTGCCAGCCCTTGACCTGCGTGGCTTCAGCGGCGTCCGCCGGCAGGCGAAAATAGTCCAGGCCGATTTCCCCCAAGGCCGCGGGCGCGACCGCATCGGCGAAGAAGGGCGACAACGCCACGACGGCGTCTTCCCAGCCCTCGGTCACATGGCAGGGGTGCAGGCCAACCGTATGCCGAAAAAAGTCGGGATGTTCGTGGGCCAAGCGGCGGTATTCCGACCAATCATCGAGGTCGGTACCAATCGCCACCACGCCTTCGACGCCCGCCGCCTTCACCTGCTGCAGCCACGGGGCCAGCGTCCCCGCACGCACGGCGGTGATCGGATGACAGTGGGAATCCAACAGGCGCATGGACTCATTACGGGCAGCCGTGGCCGCAGGGCAAGGTTTAGGTCGCCAAGACGCTTGTCAAAAACGCGCCGACCACCACCGTGCTCGCATGCACCATTGGTTGATGAAATCCGAACCCGACGAGTTTTCGTTCGAGCAGCTGCGTACCCGCGGGACCGAGCCTTGGACGGGTGTGCGCAATTACCAAGCGCGGAACTTCATGCGGGCGGCCACCGTGGGCGACCTCGTGCTCTTCTACCACTCCAACTGCGCCGAGCCCGGCATCGCCGGCGTCGCCAAGGTTTCGAAGGCCGCGTTCACCGACCCGACCCAGTTCGACGCGAAGTCCGACTACTACGATCCCAAGTCCCAGCGGGACGACCCACGCTGGAGCTGCGTCGAAGTGGCGTACCATCAGGGTTTCGGGCGCCTCGTCACCCTGCCCGACCTCCGCGCCTGCGAGGCCCTCGGCGACATGCTCATCCTGCGCCCCGGCAACCGTCTTTCCGTGACCCCGGTCACGGCGGTCGAGTTCAAGGCCATCTGCAAGCTCGGCCAGAAGTGACCGAGGCGTCAGTGCCCCCGCTTCGTCGGACCAGCCGATGGCGTTGACGCGTGCCCGTGGTGATGACCATGCCCATGGGGCTTATAGAAGGCATCCGGGTGGGTCCGGGGGGAACGTTCGATCAACCACCAGACCGCGGCCGCAAGCGCGCCACCGGCCGCATACCGGACCAAGAGGACGGGGAAATCCGTCGTCGCCTGCCCCCACCCATACTTGGTCCACTCCGTGGTGAACTCCAGGATCAGGAAAAGGATGCTCCACTTGAAGAAGACCTGCTTCATGTTCCGCGGTCGGCGATCGGTCCGGAGGAAGTAAAGGAACGTACCGAACAACGGGAGCAGGAAGAGCCAGCGCGTGCGATTCGGATCCGCATCCCCGAACAAGGCCTCGCACACGTGATCGTACGTCATCTGCAGGGTAAAGCCGTGATCGGCGTTTTCGCGGATGATGAACGCCAAGCCGATGGCAAAAGTGGCCGCCTGAATCTTGACGAACAACCGAACTTTTTGTTTCAGCGTCACGGCTCCAGCATAGGAAGGCCCACCGCGGAAACAAGCCTAACCTGCCCCGCAACCTACTCCGGTTGCGGTAGCCAAAGCGCCAAGATGGCGGCGGGGATGAAGAGAAAAGAGGCGTAGAGGAGGCACTGCCCGATCTCGATCGAGACCAACCCGAAGACAACCACGCCGATGGCGGAAAAGACCCGGCCGACGTTGTAACTGAAGCCCGCCCCGGTCGTGCGCTGCAGCGTCGGGAAGAGCGGCGGCAGGCACATCGTGAAAAGTCCGAACACGCCCTGGCAGAACCCGATCGCACCATAGAAGACGAAGGTCATCGGCAGACTCCAGCTGAAGAAGAAGGCGACCGCCATCAGCAGGAAGTAAGCCCCGAAGAAGCCGCAGAGGGCGCGGCCGTAGCCAAAACGTTGGGCGGCCCAGCCCGACGCGAAATTACCCAGCACCGAACAAGCGATGACGGTGAACAGGGCCCATTTGATGATGCCGCCTTGTGCGCCCGCCGCCACGCCCGGGTGCATCTTGATGAAAGCCTGCTGCCAATACATGAAGATCCAGTGGCCGGTCAGGGAGATGGCACAGATGGCCACCGCCAACCAGGTCGACCGGCGAATCCCGGGAGCGAAGAGGTCGGACAAGGGCGGGACCTGGCGGCGGCCGGCTGCCGACTTCCACTCGTCCGTCTCCGGCACGGCATGCCGAATCCACAACGTCACAAACGCCGGCAGTACGCCGATCAGGAAAACCCACTTCGGTTGTTTGTCCAGATCCACGAAGTAGCCCATCAGCGCCACCGAGAGGATGGCCGCCAAAATCCCGAAATTCACCGCGCACTGCAGGACCGCGGCGATCCACGGACGCCACTTCTTGGGCCAGGTCTCGGACAACAAGGACGCCCCGATGGCCCATTCGCCCCCGATGCCCAACGCCGCCAGAAACCGGAAAATCAGCAGCTGCCACCAGTTCTGGGCGAAGAACGCCAAGCCCGTGAACAGCGCATAGGTCAACACGGTCAGGACCAACGTGCGGCTCCGCCCCAAACGATCGCCGATATAACCGAAGACCGCTCCGCCCATCGCCCACCCCAAGAGGAAGGCGCCCATGATGAAGGCACCATACTTCCGGACGTCCGGATCGGTCGTCTCCGTCCCCAGCAACTGCGCCACAAAGACGGTGGCGACGAGGGTGTAGAGATGCAGGTCAAGCCCATCGAAGAACCAGCCCAACCAAGCCGCCAAGCCGGACTTCTTCTGCTGGTCGGAGAGCTCACTGAGCTTCGTCGCTTCGGCAGGAATGGTCGTCATGGTGGCAAAGAAAGAAGGCGGGCCATCGGGCCCGCCTTGCTTAAGGACTTACTTTTTGGCGTCGGCCTTCTTGGGGGCGGCCTTGGCCGGCGCCGAAGGCGTGTACGGCTGGTTGGTCATCGCACCCGGCGCCACCTTGAGCAGGTTGGCGGACATATCGGGCGCCTTGGCGTCACCGTTGGCCCAAGAGAGGCCGCCCACCAGAATCTGGCGGAAAGTCGGGTTCGTCCAAACGTCTTCGCGGTGGCCCATGGCCGTATAGAACACGCGCCCCTTGCCTTCGTGACGAGCCCAGCAATTCGGGAAGGCGGGACGCTTGTAGTCATCCCCCTCGAGGGCCGGCTCATTGAAGGTCGTCAGCACATGGATCTCGGGACGGAAGTCCTTGAGGGTATACCATTCCTCGACGAAGGAGAAACTATCGCCGACCTTGGCGAAGCCCGGGAACGTCGGGTCAACCACCTTGTTGACGCCCGCCTGCTGCTTGCCGTGGCGGATGAACTCGGCGCCGAGGAAGCAGACGTAGCTGTCGGCCTTGTCGCCGTGGTTCTTGAAACGCTCGGGGCCCTTCTGCGATTCGTTGTCGGTGTGGAAGGTATCCGCGGCGGAGTGCGTGCCGACGAAGCCCTTGCCGGCCTTGACGAAGTCGAAGAGGGCCTGCTTGCCGGCGAGGGACATCGGGGGATTCTTGTCCGTACCCGCGGAGCAAAGGTCACCCGTGGTGTAGAACATCACCGTATCGAACTGCGCAAGGTACTCCGGAGAGAACTTGGAGCCGTCCTTCGAGAAGGTGAACTCCCAGTTGTTCTGGCCACCCAACTCGAGCAGCTGTTTCTCCGCGAAGCTGGGCATGCCCTTCTTGTAGGAGATGACGTCATGCTCGTACCCCGAGGATTTCGTGAAGAAGAGGATTTTGCGCTTCGGGGCATCGGCGGCGAAAGCCGAGGCGGCCATGGCCAGGAGGAGGAGCAGGCGGGAGGTCATCGGGGTAATCAGTGAAATACCATAAGGGCACCCCCGGGCCCGTCCGCAAGCCGATTGACTTAGGCCGGGAAAGACACGCGGGGGGCGGGGAGATCCCGGGTCATCTCGTCCAACCGATAGCCGAAACCGGGCCCGGCGACGGTACGCGCGTCCACCTGACCGTCCCGGCGGAGATAGAGGCCGGGGTGGACCCGCGCCTCTGGTGCCGACGCCGCGGGATAGAACTGCATGCCATTCGTTTCAATGCCCGCGATGGTCGGGGCGTGCAACCCCAGCAGGACGTGCGTGACCTGGGCCAACATCGGATTGGTGAGGTCCTGCACCATCAGCTGCATGCCATGGGCCCGCGCCCAACAGAGGCTGAGCAACGCGCCGGTCTGCGTCTTGCAGGTTTTGAGGGCGACGCCGGTCCAGCCCAATTCCCGACCGAGCCGGACGATGCGCCAGTCATGCGCGCTCTCGTCGAGAAACAGCGGACAACGGCCGCTGACCGAATGCACGTCGATGCGATGCTCCTCGAGTTCATAAGGGAACGGCTGCTCGACGTAGCTGAGACGGCTCCAGAGTTCCGGCAGTTCGTGCTTCACGCGATCGAGCACCGCATCGACATAGGCGGGCTCGGTCACCGTGCAGTTGAAGTCCGCGGTGAAAAACTGCACCCCGCCGGCGAGCCCGATCTCCGCGACCCGGCGGAGACGCTCGAAATCCCAGGCCGCGTCATCGCCACGCAACTTGACCTTGAGGGCCTTGAGTCCGTCGCGCCGAATCCACTCATCCAAACTGCTGGGGTAAGCATCGGGGACGCGGTTCGCCCCCGCTTCGGCAACCGTCAGGAAATCCAGACCACCCACGAGGTGCCAAGCCAGCAAAGCGGTGACCGCGGGGGTGCGGAAGTAATCGGCGGGGTAACGGTCGGCGAAGGAGACCGCGGGCGCATCCACGGCCGGCTGGAGGAAGGCCGCGAGGTCGTGGTTCATCCATGGCTTCCGATAGGTCTCGTAGGTCGGCACCTCGTTGGCGACGCCGTAGGCATCGTGGAGGGCCAGGTCGAAGGCGGAAGCGCAGACCAAGGCCGCCAGTTTCGGGATGCGCACGCCCAACGGCAGGGTTTCGTTGAAGGACTTCAACAGCGCCGGCAAGACGGCCTCCAGGAAATCGTGGCCGATCTCCATGGCGTGCCCGCGAGCCGGGAACTGCGCATAGGCCTCGGCGAGCACGTCGCAGAAATCCTGCAGCGCGGTCAACCGCACCGCATAGGACAATGCCGAGGGCCAAACCCACTGGACGCTCAAGGGCGTCTCGCCCCACCCTTGCGCCCGCGTGCCATCCGCCCGCGAGACCGTGAGGCAGACCCGGGCGCAGACGACTTCGGTCAACGTATCGCGGCCGAACTTCAAGGGGACCCGCGTCTTCACCGGCAACGCATGCCAGCGGACCGCCCGGATGCGGACATCGTGCGGATTGAGGGCCATCGCTTAGTCTTGGAGCGCTTGACCGGCCGTCTCGCGACCCAAATAGGCGATGCCCAAGCCGGCCAAATAAACCAAGGTGATGGCGGCGGCGGCGTTTTGGTAGCCACCCAAGGTCTGCACCAGATACCCGCTGAGCAGGACAAACGGGACCGCCACCAGGCGGCCGGTGTTGTAGCAGACCCCCTGCCCCGTCGCCCGCACGCGGGTCGGGAAGAGTTCCGGCAAGTACAGCGGCATGAATCCGAAGAACGCGGTCGCCGTCATGCCGAGCACGAAGATCTTCAGCGCCAGGTAAGCCGGGAAAACATCGAACAAGAGCTGGCCCTCCCAACTGGCGGGCGTGCGGTAGATCCACGCGGTCGAAGCGCAGGCCAATACGCAGAGCAATTGATAGCCCAGTCGCCGGGGCAAGCCCGCCAAGCAGAGCGGCGCCAAGACCGTGCCCACGCACGCCCCCAGCGAGACGATGACCATCGCATAGGCCTTGGCTTGCGGGACCTTCGGCCCGGCCAGCTCCGTGATCCACAGCGGAATCCATTGGACCGCTCCCCACGTACCGACGAACACGACCGAAACCATCAGGATGGCGCCCCAGGTCGCCCGCCGATACTCCGGCCCGAAGACTTCGCTGAACTTCGAGCCCGCCGGCGCGACCGCGGTTTTTTCGGAAGCGCGCTTCCACTTCTCGGACTCCGGCACGAACAACCGGATCAGCACGGTGATGATGGCGGGGGAGGCGCCGATGAGGAAATGGATGCGCCAAGAATCCGCGGAAGCCGGATAGGCGATGGCGACGCAACCGACGAGCACCATCCCGAGGTTGGCGGCCATCCCGATCGCGGCGGCCATCTTCGAACGGTGGCGCTCCGGCCAAGCCTCCATCACCAAGGCCACGCCCAGCGCCCATTCCCCGCCCATGCCCAAGGCCGCCAAGAACCGCGCGCCCATCAAATGCGTCGGATCCTGGGCGAAATAACAGACCCCGCTGAAGAGCGAATAGAAAAGGATGCTGAGGGACATCGCGCGGACGCGCCCGATGCGGTCGCCCAACCAACCGAAGGCCGCTCCGCCGAAGGCCGCTCCGACCAAGAAGGCGGCGGTGATCCAACCCATCCACCCACCCACCCACGCATTGACCGCGGCCAGCCCGAGGGAGACCACGTCGGCGGGCACCATGCTCTTCAGCGCCGGGCTCGCCAACAGCGGGAAGATCGCCTGCTCATAGCCATCCATCATCCACCCCAGGAAACCCGCCACCAAGGTCATCTGCATCCCACTCGTGATGGCTTGGGCACGCGGATCGGGCACGGAAGTGGCGCTCATGAGGGGTGCCAAGTTTCTGACGACAATTCCCAGCGCCTTCAAGGGGCGATTTTTAAACCACCCCGTCCGAAACAAAACTTCCTCAAACGATATAAATAATGTTAGGGTTTCCGCCGCCGTCATGCAGCCGCTCATCTCCCGCCCAGAGGACCTCACCCCGACCACGCCTTGGTCGGCGACGAAATGGGCGTGGACGGCCGAGGAAGAGCTCGCCGACCACCGCACCCGGGCGCGGCTCTGTGCCGCCGCCCTCCTCCCCTTCAAGGACAAGCAGCCCGACTGGGATGGCTTCGCCGCGGCCCTCCGATGGCAATACGCCGCCGCCGAACGCTACGGCGTGGAACTGGTCCCGGTCCTGAACGCCGACACGGGTTACATCTTCGACCTCGACGACGTGATGTACGCCGAGGTGCTCCGGCGCTTCCGGGCGGCCTTCCCCGGCCGCAAGTTCATCGCGGGCGTGACCGCCCGAGGCGCCGCCCAAGACACCGCGTTCAAGGCCGAACGCTACCGCGCCCTGATCGACATCGTCCAGGCGCACGAGAACTGCGAGGTCATGATCATGACGTCCAAGGGGCTGAACTCGCTGGACCCCGAACGCCGCCGCGATGGCTACTACCAGATCGCCGAATGGCTCATCCGCCCCGGCATCGTGCATGCCTTGGAGCCCTCCTTCGTCCCGTGGGCGACGCCGTACGAACCTTGGCTGCTGCACCAGCTCGCCATCCACCCGAAGTTCGTCGGCGGCAAGATCAGCACCCTCGACGAGCCGCACTTCCTCTACTGGGCGGCGATGTGCAAAGACCTCAAACTCGATTTCGCCCCGCATAGCGGCGACGACTACGGCATCGCGACGGCGATCAAAACCGGCCTGCCCCTGCTCATCGGCGCGTCGAGCAGCGCCGCCCCGCTGATCTGCGCGGCCAAAGACATGTGGCTCGAGGACGGCGTGCCGGGCAAGAAATTCCCCACCGGCACCGGCCGCTTCGACACGCGCGTCTACAAGGTCTTCGAGTGCTTCCAGTCCTTGGAAGACCAGGTCTTCCGCCTCAACGGTCAACACAGCGCGGCCGCGTACAAGCACAGCACCGCCCACGTCCTCCACGAGCTGGGCATCTTGGCCGCCCCCGAAGCCCACCCGGCCTGCGCCGACCTGCGCGGGGCCGATGAAGGCACCCGCATGCGGGAAGCCTTGCTCCGCCCCCGCCGCGTGGCGCAGCGCCTCGACATCCCGGGCTTCTGAACATCCCACTTCCATGACTCCTTTCAAGCTCACCCGCGTCGCGTCGCTCAAGACCGTCGCCGACTTCCGCGCCCACTGCGCCGCACTGGGCCTCGACCTCACCATTGAAGACGGCATCGAAGCCGGCGCCGGCAACCCGCTCGCCCAACCGGTCGATCGCGTGCTCATCAACGGGAAGCGCCTCGGCAACCGGATCGCCATCCACCCGATGGAAGGCTGGGACGGGACCACGACCGGCGGCACTTCCCCGGAGATGAAGCGACGCTGGCAGCGGTTCGGCGCCAGCGGCGCCAAGCTCATCTGCGGGGCCGAAGCCATGGCGGTGCGCGCCGACGGCCGGGCCAACACCAACCAACTTATCATCAACGCGGAAAACCAAGCCGGCATCACCGAGCTCGTCCAAATCCTCAAGGCCGAACACTTGGCCCAGTGGGGCACGACCGACGACCTCGTCATCGGCTTCCAGCTCACGCACTCCGGCCGCTTCTGCCGCCCGAACGACAAGAAGAAATGGGAATCCCGCGTGGCTTTCCGCCACCCGTTGCTCGACAAGAAATTCAACGTGACGTCGGATGACCAGGTCCTGACCGACGCCGACGTCGAGGAGCTGATCCACTGCTACATCCGCGCCGCCCGCATCGCCCGGGAATGCGGGGCCGACTTCGTCGACCTCAAGCACTGCCACGGTTACCTGCTCCACGAATTCCTCGGTGCGCACACGCGCCCAGGCAAGTTCGGCGGCTCCTTCGAGAACCGCACCCGCATCCTGCGCGACATCATCGCCGGCATCCGCGCCGACGGCAACCCGATCGACCTCGGCGTCCGCCTCAGTCTCTTCGACATGGTGCCGTTCCGTCCCGACCCTGCCCTCTCGCAGCCCGGCAAGCTCGGCCCCGGCATCCCCGAGGACTACTCGGCCTGCCTGCCGTACCGCTACGCCTTCGGCGTGAATCAAGCGAACCCCATCGACATCGACCTCACCGAGACGTTCGCGTTCGTCAGGCTCCTCGGCGAACTGGGCGTGAAGGTCCTGAACACCACCGCCGGCTCACCCTACTACAACCCGCATATCCAGCGCCCTGCCGCCTACCCACCGAGCGATGGGTACCAGCCGGCGCACGACCCGCTGATCGACGTCGCCCGCCAGGTCCGCGTCGTCCGCGAAGTCCGCGCCCACGCCCCGGCCAACATGGTCGTGGTCAGTTCCGGCCTGAGCTACGTCCAGGAATACCTGCCGCACCTCGCGCAGCATATCCTGCGCACCGGCGGGGCCGACCTCGTCGGCGTCGGTCGCGCCGTGCTCAGCTACCCGGCCATGCTCGCGGACGCCGCGAAGAACGGGGCGCTCGAGCCGAAGTTCATCTGCCGCACGTTCAGCGATTGCACGACGGCCCCGCGCAACGGCCTGATTTCCGGCTGCTACCCGCTCGACAAGTTCTACACCGCCAAACCGGAGTTCCAGCAGCTCAAGGACATCAAGAAGAACGTCGGCGCCTGATCAGCGGCCGAAGATCTCCTTGGACTGCCGGCGGGCTCGCGCCAAGATCAACGCGTCCTTGAGCACGGTGGATTTGTCCACGTCGGCCGCGACCAGCTTCCCACGCCAACGGACGAGTCGATCCGTGGCCTGCTCTTCTGCATCGTCTTCTTGGGAAAAGGCGGTGAAGAGCTTGAGGTATGCGAGGGCTCGCGCGTGATCGCCCCGCATCTCTGCCAATAGGTCGGAAGCCAGCAGCGCTCCCTGTGGCAGACCGCCTTGAGCCCAAGCCTGTTCGGCCAAGACCAAGGCCTTCTCCTTGTCCTTGGGCAGAGCGGTGCCCCGAAGATAGCATAGGGCGAGATTGAACGAAGCATCCGCCGACCCTTTATCCGCGCCCGACTTGAAGGCCGCGACGGCCTTTTCGGGATCCCGCGGCAAGATATCCCCCTCGAGGTACATCGTGCCCAAGCGAGCCAGTGCCTCCGGCGAGCCTTCATCTGCCGCCAAACGATAGCAACGGACGGCCTCAACCGTATCACGCGACCGCCCGACCCCATGCTCGGACAAAATACCGAGGTTCAAGATGCCAAGCGGCTCACCTGCCGCCCAAGCCGCCTGGAAATACCCGATGGCCTTAAGATGGTCGGGCGGAACCAGTTCGCCGGCGGCATAGACTTCGCCTAAGCTGTTCAGGGCCCGTCCATGCTTTTGTTCTGCCGCTTTTTCCATCCAGCGAATACCCGCCGTCACCTGAGGCTCCTCGAAGGTCCCCATGAGCAGGGCAAACCCATAGTGCCACTGGGCTTGGGGGTCGCCGGCGGTCGCTTGGCGCTGCAGCGCCGGCCAGTATTCTCGCTGCATCAGCTCGAGATGGCCTTCGCTGGTCTGCGGCTGCGCGGAGGCCACTTGGGGCGCCGCGGGAGTCACGACCGGGCCGTCGACGCCGACCTGCAGGACGACGACCATGGCCGCGATCACCACCAGAGACCACGTAAGCAAAACGGAATTACGCATGCCGCATCCTAACCCCCGCGCAAAAAACGCACAAGGGGTCCAGGCGAATTATATAAATATATTTTCGGCCGCCGCTCAGCGCTTCCGCAGGCGGACGACGAGGCGGGCCGGCGCCGGCCACGCCGCCCCCGGATTGGGCAGGAGGATGAAATCATCCGCGGCGACGGGCTTCCATTCCTGCCCCGCGACGACTTCCCAACCGGCGGCATGCCGCGGGAGGAAGGCGACCAGCGGGCGGCCCCCGCGCTCGGAGCCGTTGGTATCAACCGGGGTAAAGGTGGCGCCGCCGGCCTGGGGCGTGATCGTCCAAGTCCATTCGCCCGCGGGACCCTCGACCAAGGTTTCTTCCCAGCGCAGGGGACCCGGCGCCATCTTCGCCGACCACTTGGGGTCGCCGTAGAGCACGGTGACGTTCTGGTCGAATTCGAGCCCACGGATGTTCGCCTTGAGGCGGCCGGCCTTGGCCTCCGCCAAGGTCCAGAGCAAGGCATGGTGATTGGCCAGCCGTGCCTCGCTGACGTTGAATCGGCCGGGTTGTTCGACGAAATAATCCAACACCCCCCAGCCTGCGTAACCATACCAAGTCGGCTCGACGTAGCCCAGCATCTGCAGGGCGCCGCCGGTATTCAGCCAGGCCAAGGCCATGCAGTCCGCTTTCTTGGGGACGTTGCCGATGAGGCAGTTGCCGACCGCCAAGTAGACCTTGGGGTTGGGCGAGCGGACCTCATGGACCGTGCCGTCCAGCGACTTGCCGACCAGCACGCCGTCGCGGTGCGTGAAGATGCCGTTGCGGTATCGATACCCCGGCTCCCACTGCGTTTCGCTCGCATGGCCCGACGTGATGAAGCAATCCGTGTCGGCCGCATTCAGGCGCTTGGCGATCGATTCAGTGGAGTCGGCGGCCCCCTGCCCTTTGACCGCCAAAGGCGTGCCGTCCTTGACCCAGACCTCCCCCGCCTTGAACTCGGAGAACCAGTAACCGCTCTGCACGCACTCCGAGGCGAAAGCGGTCGAAGCCCCGACCTTACGGATGGTGAGCGGCTCCGCCGGTGCGGCCAACTTCAGCGCCAGCTCGGCCGTCCGGCCAGTGATGATGCCCCACTGAAAATCCTCATAGGGGTCGGCATCGTTGTCGCGGGCGAGTTGGTGGATGGCATAGGCCGATTTCTGTCCGAGTTCCGCCGGTTGGGCGACCCAGCAGACCCACCGCGGCTGCGCCTGGCGAAGGCCCGCCTGACACTCCAGCACGTCGGCCTGATAAGTCAGGACCTCCGCGCGGTACTGGGCTTGCAGCCGAGCGACCACCTTGGCCCAGCCGGCGTCCGCCAGCGTGTCCTTCGAGACCAGCACGACATAGTCGGCGGCAACCAGGGGCAAGCCGGCAATACAGAGCAGGAGGGCGAGCAAGCGGGGCATGCGTCCAGACATACCCGACGGCCTCCCCATGCCAAGCGCTTACCGACTTAAGGCTTCTCGAAGACCATCAGGTGCTGCCAAGGCAGGTCCGGACGGTTCTCCAGGAAACGAAACCCAGCCGCCTCGAACTCTTTACGGGCTTGGGCTTCGGTCATCTTGTGGTGCGGCTTGATGGGCACCTTCGGGTCCTCCGCCCGGAATTCCAACAAGTAGATCCGGCCACCCTTCTTGAGGGCGGCCTTGATTGAACCCAACATCTCGGCGGGGTGATCAAATTCATGGTAGGCATCGACCATCAAGACGGCGTCGAGCGAAGCATCTGGCAGCTTGAGTTCCGTCACCGAACCAAGGTGGGGTTCGACGTTCTTGAGGCCGCGGGCGAGCAGCTCCTCCTTCATGTAGGCCAACATCTCCGGCTGGATATCGATCGCCACCACGCGGCCTTGCGGGACCAATGGAGCCAGGCGGAAAGTGTAGTAGCCCGAGCCCGCGCCGAGGTCGGCGATGACCGCGTTGGGCGCAAGCTTGAGGGCGGCGATGGCCTTCGAGGGCGCCTCTTCCTTCTCGCGCTCCGTCCGTTCCAGCCAACCGATGCCCGGGTGGCCCATCACCTGGGAAATCTCGCGGCCATGGAACGTTTTCCCGATACCGTCGGGTGAAGCCACGCAGGTGCCATACAGGGGTTCAGCGGAAACCGGCAACGGCGGCGCGACGGCGGCGGCGCCCGCGGAGGGCTGGCTTGCCGCCGGCTGGGTCCAGAAGAACAAGCCGAAAGCCAAACCCAACAGAACGATGGAACTCAGGACGGGGTAACGCTTCATTACCTACCTTTAACGGGGCTCCCGCCACGGTGCAAGACGCCGTCCAAATAAAAAAGGCCGAACCCGCAGGTCCGGCCTTCCGGAAGAAACGGGCCGTTTACTTAGTGGCCGGAGCCGGGGCATCCTTGGCCGGAGGGTTGCACTTCTCGCAGACCTTACCGTCCTTCGCCGCCTTGACGCAGCAAGGATGCGTGCAGTGCTTGCCACCCTTTTCAGCCTTCTCGCAGCAACCGCCCGTCTTGAACTTCGACGTGTCGACGGCCGGCGCAGCGGGCGCATCCTTCTTGGCCGGCGCAGCGGGGGTGGTCGCGGCGATCGCGAGGGAAGTGCAAACGGCGACGAGAGCGAAGAGACGGAGGAGGGTTTTCATGGTGAAACCATTTATGAGCTCCCTCGTTGGGTTATCAAGGAGATTAGGCCTACCTGGCGCTGAACAAACCAATGACGGCCCCCACCCCTACCAACGCCGGTACGGAAAGCTTCTGCTGGTAGAACATCCAGCCGGCGCCGACGGAAACGAGCAGGAACAGCGGCGTCGAGAACTGCGACCAACACAGGGCAAAACCCAGGTAGACAATCGCACCTGCGGCGACGGCCGAGACCATCCCGAGCGCATCGTGGAAGCGGCGATCACCCACGCCTTCTTCCGCCAAAGGAGCGCAGGCCAAGAGGACCAACGTCGAGGGCACGAACGTGAAGACCGCCGCGGTGAAGAGACCAAGGACACCCAGTCCGACGCCACCATACCCGGCGAAGAGAGCGCCGTTGAACCCCGCCAAGAAGCCGATGAAACTCCCTGCCAACAGCAAGGGCCCCGGGGTGGCCTCACCGATGACCAAGGCATCGCCAAACCGCGCCTCCCCCAACCAACCGAGGCCATCGGCACGCACGCGCCAAATCCCCAGCGCGGCATAGGCGCCACCAAAAGAAGTGAGGACGGCGAAGAGCGAGACTTCCACGAGCTGCACGTAACCATGGCTATGCTTGAGCCCTAACCATAAGGCCAAATAGACGAGCAACACCGGCAAGAGGTAACGCCCCAGGCGCATCCCCGCCAAACGTAGCTGGTCGCTCACGGGCGGGGGCGCTTCCTCATCCTCGGGGCGCACATACCAACCATGTAAACCGGCAGCCAGAGCGATGAAGACAAACGGCGCCCCGAAGCAAAGGCCGCCGAACGACAAGCCCGCCGCCCACCGTCGGGGCAACGCCTCGCAGGTCCGCATCAATAACTTCACCCCGACGACCAAAATCACGCCTGCCACCGCGGCGCGGGCACCCGCCAAGACGCCCGGCAAGAGTTCCCAACCACTTCCCACGGCGTAAAGCCACGCCAGCACGCCGCAAGCGATCAAGCCCGGCAAGACGAAGCCCAAGGTGGCGGCGGCGGCTCCACGCCAGCCGTGCGTCCGCCAAGCGATCCAAGCCACCAATTGCTGCGCCTCCGGACCCGGCAGAAATAGACACAACCCCAGGGCCCGCGTCAAAGCTTCCGCCGTGAGCCAGCCTCGCTTCTGGACGCATTCCTGCTCGAGGAGCGCGATCTGCGCCCCTGGCCCACCCCAAGACAGCAAGCCCATGCGCAACCAGAAGAGAAACGGGAAAGACGCCATGCGGAGGACCGAAGCAAAGCCTACCCGTTCCGAATCGCACTAACAAAAAAGCCGGACCTTGGGTCCGGCTTTCCGTGTGGCGCTTAGCCCCGAGTTACTTCTTCTTGCAGACAGGGGCGGCGGACTTGATCGGCGCCGGCTTGGGCGCTGCCTTCTTCTCGTCGCACTTCTTTTCAAGCGGCTTGGTGGCCGACGTTCCCTCAGGCTTCTGACAGCTACCGGTAGCAGGCTTAGGGGTCACGACCGGCGTGGTCGGGGTGGTCGGAGTCGTCGGGGTCGTCGGGGTACCCGTGCCACCACCAGTGACAACGGCGGCGGATAGGCTAGCGGCGGCCAAGAGACCGAGGGTGTAGGCGAAGAACGACTTCATAGTATTAACAACCTATCGATACCGACGCCGGAGGCAAACGATAAATTAATCATAAATAGCCAAGAAAACCCCGCGGGGGGCTTGCCGAAGCGACTCCGCTACACTATAAAAATTATCACTTTGCCGCGTCCAACGCCACAGCCCCCAGCCCGGCCCGACGGAAGTCGAACGGGCTTCAGCCTCCTCCTCTCGCTGGTGGTGTTGAGCATCATGATCCTGTCCGTGATCATGGTGGCGGCCTTCCTTTCGGTCGAAACCCGGTTGGCGAGCCACGCTCAACTCTCCCTGCGGGCGCGCCTCAACGGGGTTGTCGCCCTGCGGCTGGCCCTGGCCCACACCCAACAGGAAGCGGGGCCGGATCGACGCGTCACGGCCCGCGCCGACCTCGCCCAACCCGACGTCGCCGTGGGCGATTTGCTCAACCCGATGTGGACGGGCGTCTGGAACACCCAACGTCCGAACCAACCTCCGCACTGGCTCGTGAGTGGACGTGATGACCTCGAGCCCGGCGTCCAGATGGTCTCGCTGTCAGGAGAAATCGACTACCCCGCCCCCCTCTGGCTGCCTTGGCAGAAAGACTATACGCCGACGCCGACGAACCTGATCACGTTGGTCGGCCTGGGGAGCGCCAGTGGTGCGGAGGCCAACAAGCCCAGCGGGCTGGTCGCTTTGCCGCGCTTGACCTTACCCGACGACACCTCGGGCAAGTACGCCTACTGGGTCGGCGACGAAGGCATCAAAGCGCGCTTCAACCTCTTCGACGCCCGGACCCCCGGCACGGCGAATTCGTTGGGCAACCTCCTCGCGCTCCGCAACCCAGTCACGCCCGGACTCGCGCTCCTCACCGGCTTCGAAAACCACACCCCCAACGATGGGCTCGCCCGCGGCCAGACGTTTGGCGATATCCGCAACCTCACGGGCTTCAGCGAAGGAACGGGGGTTACGCCCAACTCCAACCGGCTCTTCCACGACCTCTCGGCCGCCGCGGCCGGAGTCCTGGCGGACCCTTATCACGGCGGCCTGAAGCGTGACCTTTCCTTGGCCTTCGAGCTCGGGGATGCCGAGTTCCAGCAAACCGAGTTCGGCGCCGGCAAGCCGGGGGCCGCCGCGACTGGCACCGCCAACGGCGTGGAGGCCATCACCATGCGGGTGCCCCTCGACGGAGGCTCCCTGCTGTCCACGCCCGTCTTCAATCGCTCCACGCTTGATGGGGAGGTCCGTGGCCCCACCTGGTGGGCTTTGCGCGACTACCACCGACTCTACAAGCAAGTTGGCTGGGATGCCACGGGCCTCCCGACCTTGAAGGCACGCACCTTCTATCCGAACGCGAGCCGCATCAAGTCGCCGACGGCGAACGCCGACCCCAACAACGTCCGGCAATCGACCTACAGCTACGCCATGACCTATAACGGCGACCATGCGTCGCTGAACCCACAAGCGGCGGACTTCGGTAATTTCTGGAATCTCGGCACCCAACCCATCCCCCGCCCGCTCAATGTCGCCGCGACGCCCTACATACACCGGGTGATGATGGTGTTCAGCGTCAACCTCGAAGCGTTCCCGAACGGCGGCGCCGCCATCTACTTCAACCTCACGCCCATCGTGGTCGTCCACAACCCCTACAACGTGGCGATGAAGTTCGAAGCCCGTAACGGGGCCGCGGGCAACTACGCGCTGGCGGTATCGTTCACCAATTGGGATCAATGGATTTTCCGCTACAAACGCTACGCCGCCTACGGCACGGGCCCGACGTCGACCTACGAAATCCCGCTGAGCTCCTTCTTCATGCAGCAGGACGACCAACAGGCGAACGCCAACGACATGTTCCGCCTGTATCTGCCCGACTTCACGCTGAAGCCCGGCGAGTTCCGCGTGCTCTCCTGCAGCTCGCCGACGATGCAGGACTGGAAACGCGTCGTCGAACTCTCCAACGCCTTCAACCAGTCCGGCGGCTTCAACGACACCCTCAACGACTGGGGTTTCGGCGAAGCGTCCCGCTGGTTCTATGACGACGCCTTCGGCTTCGAGGTGCTGCCCGCGGGCGACTTCCGCATCCGCCAAGGACTCGCGTGCTGGCCGGGCGACGTGATCAACAAGGCCACGACCACCGCCGAACTCTACGGGAAGTCCAGCGAACACACGGAGCTTTTCTACCGCGACCTCAACCCCGCCCGCGTGGGTGCGGCGGGCGAGAAGTTCTTCCCGAACTACTCCTGGATCGCGCCGAAATACAACAGCCGAGGCACGCCCCTCCCTCCGTCGGTCATCACGGTCATGGATCTCTCAGTTAAGACCGCGGATTGGGCCAGCGCTCCTTTTCCGCTCTTCACGCATTCCAACCCGATGGCGGCTTCGTGTCGCGCGGACGGTGCCGGCCGGACCGACCTCGGCGAAGGCAACGGCTTCGTCGGCGCGTCCCCGAGTTACCGGATGCGTCTCTTCCGCCCCTCTTCGTGGTCGGAAATCCTGCAAACCACCAGCGGGCTCGGTTACGGCGGCTACTCCACGACCAGTTCCGGCACCACGGTGGCCGTGCAAACGGAAATCCCCTTAGCCCCGCCGACAGGCTTGGCCCAGTACACGCACGCCAACCTCAGCATGCGCGACCAACAACCGTTGCTCGGCATCGGCAGCAGCTTCGCCCCGACGCACGTCAACGTCCAGCGCACCACGCAGCAGAACAGCCCGAGCTGGACCGACTACGACAACGCCTACCTATTGAATCACGCCGTCTGGGATCAGTACTTCCTTTCCAGCGCGGCGCCCGAAATGACGAAAGCCGCCGCGCCCGCGGACCCCACGCCCGCCGACCCGACCACGAGCCTGAATCCCAGCGCCCAGCCGGCCGAAACCCGTTCCCTCAGCCAAGTGCTCGACGATTTCGTGAACGGCATCCAACCGCTGAACAACCCGCGCATGCGCCTACTCGGCGAATTCCATGGCGGCACCGATCTCCGGTCAGCCATCGGCGACTATCGGCGTTCGGCCTCGGTCCTCCTCCATGACGGCACCTTCAACGTCAACAGCACGTCGGTGGAGGCCTGGACGGCGGTGCTCGGGGCGGCCAAGGGCATCGCCACCACCCGGTACGCCGCGAACCTACCGAACACCACCAGCGCGCCGATCCAGGCGCAGAACGCCCGTTACCCCCGGGCCGTGCCCCAAGGCACGGCGGCCGTCGCCGCTGGCACGATGACGAACACCACGAATTGGTCCGGCTTCAGCAGCCTCTCCGACGACCAAGTGCGCAACCTCGCGAAAGCCATCGTGGAGGAGAACAAGGCGCGCTTCAAGGTGCTCACGCGGACCGAACGCGACCAAAGCTACCCGCCGACGGCGCGCATCTTCCGGGGCCAGATGATTGCCGCCACGCCGTATTTGGGCCTGACGGAATTCGTGAACCGCTTCCTCCACCCCAGCCCGCTCGTGGCGCGCTGCGGCGCGCTCCAATCCGCGATCTTCCGCGCAGATAAATATTACGCGAAGAAATCCGACAACTCCGACCGCCTCTCGGACCGCCTCTCCAACAAAGGCCTTCTCGGAAAAATCGATGCAGCCGCGCTCTCCACCACGACGGCCGGCCCCTTCGCGAACCCCGAAAACATCGAACTCCCCGACCCCACCGGCAAAAACGTCGCCCACACGGCCTTGGGCGCCCCCGGCAACCTGCTGCAATCCGACCTTCTCGAAGTCATCGGCGGCTCCTTATCCACGCGTTCCGACACCTTCACCATCCGCGCCTATGGTGAAGCCGCGAACACCGTCGGCGATAGCGCCAAGTGCTGGATCGAGGCCGTGATCCAACGTGTACCGGAATTCATGGACGCCACCAACGCGCCCGAAACCGCCGTCGCCAGCCCCAAGAACCCGTCGTCGCTGGTCCCGGGCGCGACCACGACCAGCGAGGCGACCACCAGCAACCAGTTGACCGCGGTCAATCACTTGCTCGGCCGGCGTTTCCGCATCGTCTCCTTCCGCACCCTCAAACCCAATGAAATCTAAGGCCGCCCTCTGCTTGGGTCTGGCCCTCATGGCCAGCGTGGGTGCGGAGGAAAAGCCGCCCGTCGAAGTGACCGTGAACCTCCGAGCCATCTCTTTGGATGGGCCCATCCTCGGCCACGGCTACCGTAAGGACGGCAAAATCTCCCCGCTCGTCATCGCGCCCGACTTCTTCACGCAGGAATTCACTTACCGCGGCAACCCGCACTTTGAAATCCTCCCGCTGACGGCCACGGTCAATCCCGAGGACATCGCGAAGCTACTCGCTCGCCATCCGACGGGCAAGCCCAGCGACCTCAGCATCAAGTCACCCTTTGCCCCGCACACGATCGCGAAACCCAACGGCCCGCAGAAGAGCTTGCTCGCCGTGGGACCAGATCCACGCAAGTCCGCCGATCCCCTTAAGTCGGTCGACCCACGGGCTTCCGCCGATCCGACCAAGACCCTCGACCCGGTGCGTTCGGGCGATCCGCTCAAGTCCGCCGACCCGACGCGCTCCGCCGATCCGATCAAAACCGTCGACCCCATTCGCTCCGGCGACCCGCTGAAGTCGAGCAACCCGGAAAAAACCGCGGTCGCCCAAAAGACCCTCACCCCAGAAGAGAAACGCAAAAAACGTCTGGCCGCATTCGTACCTGTCTCGGTCGAACCGCCCAAGAAGCCGGACAAGGATAAGGAAAACAAACCGATTGCTTGGATCGACCTACCGACCACCCCCGGCCCGCACCATCTCATCCTGCTCGTCAACCCCGGCGACCCCAAGGGCGGCATCCTCGCCATCGACGATGCCCCGGGCACATTTCAGTACGGGACGATTCGTTTCTACAACCTCTGCCCGCACCCGGTAGAAATCCAACTCCCAGGCAACCGGACCAAAATTGGGTCCAAGGGGAGCACGGTCGTACGACCGAATGCGGCCGACGGGACCTATTTCGAAGGGACCATCCACTCGCGTGCGGCCAGCGATGACCAAGAATCCCTGAGTTATAGTTTTCGTTATTTCCAGCAAAACGACCTCCGGACGCTCTATTTCATCCTCCCTTCCCCGGAAAGCGAAGGTCAGGTCATCATTAAAGGGGTCGAGGACCGTTACCGCCCGCCCGAGCCGGCCGTAAAATAGTCCTTTTTCTCAGCGACTTGGCGGAAAGTTATTCACAACCCGCCGCTCAAAACCCCTTCTAAAAATCTTGGAATTAGGGTGAAAAGGGCTGACTGTTTAGTTGGTTACCTGCCCCGGTAAATGAGCACCCCCCTCCTTCCCTCTGCGCGACGCGGCTTCAGCCTCGTCCTCTCCCTGACCATCATGGCGATGATGGTCATGGTCGTCATCGTTCTTGCGGCGTTCTTGAGCGTTGAATCCAAGCTCGCGAAAGCCGCCCAATACCGGACGCAGAGCAAGTTGCATGCGCTCGTCTCGCTCCGCTTGGCGCTCGCCCACCTCCAACAAGAAGCCGGCCCCGACCGACGCATGACCGCGCAAGCGAACCTCGGCGCCGACAGCAACCAGCCAGGTTGGAATTGGCAGACGATCCGCAACCCGCTGTGGACCGGCGTCTGGCGGAGCGATCGCCCCACCCAGCCACCCGCTTGGCTCGTCAGCGGTCGCCACGACCGCCCGGCCAACTCGCAAAGCATCAACCTCTTCGGTAAGACCGATTATGAAGCCGACCATTGGGTTCCCTTCCAGTCGGATTACGCGCCCACGGCGGGGCCCATGATGATCACGCTGGTTGGGGATGCCACGGCGATGCCTGCCGAACTCATGAACTGGCCGACGACCCCGGGTCGTCCCGATGGTCGCATCTTCCTCCCCAAGGTGCAGCTGCCCGACGCCAACGTGGCGGGCTCCTACTGCTACTGGATCGGCGACGAAGGCGTGAAGGCGAAACTCAACCTCACGGATACGCGCCTGACGCCGCCCGCGGGCACCACCGTCAGCGCCGACCAACAAACCTACAACCAAGTGATGGCGCTGCGGGGCACGGGTCGAACCGGCATCGAGATTCTGAAGGGCTTCGAGAACATCCCCTTGGGCGGGATTGACAGTCGGGCGACCAAACTGGCCGACCTCAGCCTCCTCGACCCGAGCGTCTTCACGGAAACCACCCCGCCGACGATCGCCCGCAAAGCTTGGCCCAACCTCACCCTCGTTTCGCGCGGCCTGAACACCGACTCCCAGTGGGGCGGCCTGAAGATCGACCTCTCCGTCGCCTTCGAAAAGACCGACGCGGAATTCCGGGCCAGTGAGTTCGGCGAAGGCCCCCCGCCCAAGGACTCGTTGGGCAATCCCCTCAGTGGCGTGACGTATACCTTCAACCCCAAGGGCACCTTGAATCGCGCGGCTTATGGGGACGCCAAGGTCGACGTGAAGTATGACGGTTCCCCCTTTGGCGGCACGAACGGCAGTCACCTCATCTCCCCGCTCTATTCTTACAGCTTCAACAACACCACCGTCCGGGGCCCCACCTGGGAAGCCCTGCGCAACTACCATCGCCTCTATAAGGAAGTGGCGTGGAACGACTCCACCAATCCCATCGCGAATTCGCCGACCCTGCGCGCCCGGACACACTTCCCGAACACCATCAGTCTGAAGAACTATTATGGCGGCACGGCGCACTACGGCCACATGTACAACCGCATGGACACCGCCGAAGACGTCTACGTTTCGGCGAACCAGCGCCCCCAACCGACGAAAGTGGGGGCCACCCCCTATGTCGCCCGCGAGATGCTCGTCTGGGGCCTGCAGAACAACGGCGGCACGCTCCGGCTGACGCTGTCGCCCATCACCGTCCTGCATAATCCATACAACGTCGCGATGCGCCTTAAGCGCGAAAACTCCAGCGACACCGCGGCGATGCGCCTCTCCTACCGCGCTTGGTCGGCATGGTGGATGGACTTCGCCCGCAATGGCACCAGCGGGAGCAGCACCTGGTCTTGGGACATGCTTACCTTGGCCCAGTCCACCGACTCTTCCCCCAACTGGGCCGAGAGCTTCCGTACCTACATTCCGGAAGTCACCCTTCAGCCGGGCGAGTTCCGCGTGTTCACCCTCCCCGCGGGAGCGATCCCGTTCAACCGCCTCGCGACGACCGTCAACCGTTACGACTTCACGGGTTGCTTCTACACGAACTGCCTGGATTCCGCCAAGTCGCCCCTGGTGCTCAACGGCTCCGACACCTTGACGGTCAGCGTCCGCAGCACGGGGCCCTTCTATATCCGTCACCTCCTCACCTGCTGGCCCGGCGACAGCATCATGGAGACGAACAACTCGGGCGATGGCGCGCTTTACAATGTCTGCAGCGAAGTCACCGAACTTCTGTCCAACTCGATGGGCACCGACCCCAGCGGCACCTACCGCAGCGGCGTGGCCCCGCCCAAGGTCATCCCGCCGGGTGCCGTGCTGCCGAGCCCCGGCCAGCCTCCCCAAGTCCTCGCCGTCTTCGACTACGGTGTCCGCTGGGGCGGCGATCCGCTCGGCTTCCCGATCTTCGTGCACTCCAATCCTACCGCGGCCATGACCCGACCGGAAGCCACGGGCATCGGCCCCGGCTCCATGCCCGCCGGCTTCGCGACGACGTCGAACAGCTTCAAACTCATCGTCCGGGGCGCCAACAATTGGGCGGAAGTCTTCGAACCAGGGCAAGACCCCGCGCTGGCCTTCGGCGGGACCTCGGTCCGCTCCTCCGGCCTCAACACCGCGGTCTTTACCGAAATCCCGCTCGGCCCGCCGGTCTCGCTCGCGCAATACACCCACGCCAACCTGCACATCCGCGACCAAGACCCGCTGTTCGCGATCGGGAACAGCTTCGCCCCCCTCTACTCCCCCATCAACGCCGTCTCCAATTATCGGAGCGCGCAGAACTGGACCGACTTGGACCGCGTCTGGATGGCGAATGCCGCGATCTACGACCGCTTCTTCCTGTCAGGAGCGGCCCCCGAGATTTTCCGAGGCGTCGAACAAAAGACCCTCGCCAAGGTGCTCGATGAATTCGCCGCGGGTACCGGCACCCTCGCCAATCCGCGCACGAAGCTCTTCAGCTTCCGCGATGCCGGCACGACGCGGGCGATGCTCTCCGACCACCGCCGGATCGCCGGGGTGACCTGCACCGACGGGGCTTTCAACGTCAACAGCACCTCCATCGAGGCCTGGACGACCGTCCTGGCGAGCGCGAAGAAGAACGCGATGGGCAAGCTGGCGGCCGAACAACCGGCCAAGACGCAGAACGCCCGTTACCCGCGCGGCGCCCGTGGGGCCGACGTCTCGGACTACAACTACAAGAAGCCCTTCAGCGACAAATCGGCCTGGTCGGGCTTGGCCACCTTGGATGACGACCAGATTCGCCTGCTCGCCAAGTCCATCGTCGAAGAGACCCGCAAGCGCCTCACGAACAACCACCGCAGCGAGGTCAACCTCCAGCCCTCCCTCGATGTGCACGCGCCCGTCGTTTTCCGCGGCCAAACGGTACCGGTTCCCTACATCGGCCTGGCGCAATTCGTGAACCGCTGGCTGTGCGGCGCCGAGAACCCGCTTTCCTACGCGGGCTGCCTGCAGAACGCGATTGTCCGCGCGGACGTCGACGGCGCCAACTTGTCCAACCGGACGACCAACCCGGCGCCCATCTCCGGCACCGCGCAGCAGGACGCCACGACGGCGCCAGGCATGGTGCCTTGGCTCGACCCGGCTTTCCTCGTCAACCTCAACCTCGCCGACCCGCGCTCCGGCGGCACGAACCGGGCCCACCTCCATCAAGCCAGTTCCGCTTCGCTGATTCAGTCGGACATCCTCTCCGTGATCGGCCCGGCCCTGACGACGCGCTCCGACACCTTCACCATCCGGGCCTACGGCGACGTCACCGAGCGCCCTGGCTCGAACTCCAGCCTCGGTGCCTGCTGGGTTGAAGCGGTCGTCCAACGCACCCCGGAATTCTGCGATGCTTCCCAACCGCCCGAGATGGAAGTCAGCGACCCGATCGACGGGGCCCGACATAACCCAGGCCTGAAACTGACGAACAGGGCTCTGGGCCGGCGCTTCCAAATCGTCTCCCTGCGGGTACTTTCGCCTAAAGAACTTTAATGCGTCTCCTTCTCATCACCCTGACCGCGGCTACGGTCAGCCTCCTCGGCCAAGCCAACGACCCCAACGCGGCCAAGGTTTCCGTCAGATTCCGGGCGTTGGCTTTTGACGCCCCGATCATCGGCTCAGGCTACCTCGAAGGCAGTACGGCCAAGCGCCTCGACATCAGCAACGACTTCCTTTCTGGCGAGCAGACCTACCGCGGCCTACCGACCATCGCCTTTGTGATGGTCGATGACCTCGCCAAGCAGGCGCCCGAAGTTCCCCCGGAAATCCTCGCCGCCCGCAGTCGCGGCACGGCTGCCCAAGAACGCGCCCGTAAGGCCAGCGAAGAGTACACGCGGCTGAGCGCCTTGAGCGCCAAAGCCAAGAACGGCAGCCGCGAAGGACAAGCCGGCAAGATCTCCCAATCCGAATTGGCCGAAGCCGAAGCCGCGCAGGCCCGTCTCAGCGAGCTCTCCCGCATCATGGCGGAAGCGAACAAGGAAGCCGATGACGCCCAGGTGGAGGTCAATAACCGCCAACGCGACCACCAGCAGGCCGTCGCGGAAGCCAAGAACTCCAAGGCAGGCAAAAGCAAGGCACCCACCCCTGCCCCTGCCAAAGCCACTCCGAACGACAAGGGAAAAGGTCCCTTCGTCGCCCCGACGCCCATCGCCACCTACACCTTCCCCGGCGACGGCAAGTACATCCTACTCTTCGCTTCCGCCGGTAACGCCAAGCGCATCATGGCCATCGAGGACAAAGAAGGCTCCTTCCCCTTCGGCTCCTATCTCTACGTGAACCTGACGGGTAAGCCCGTCGAGGTCCGGTACAATGGCAACTCCACGCCGATTGCACCGAATGGCCGGGCCGTCATCAACGCGCCCGTCGCCAATGATACCTACGCCCAAGGCGAGGTGCTCACCCCGGGCGAAGATGGTTTCCAAATCGGCTACATCGCCCGCACCTACCAGCAGGCCGATGTCCGCACCCTCTTCTTCCTCCTGCCCAGCGATGCCGGCGGCCACTCGATCAACATCAAGGGCATCGAGGAACGCAAACAGCCCGACCCGGTCCCCGACCCGAACGCCGGTGCGGCGAAGGGCGGGAAAGCCGCGGCCAAGTAAGGCTTAGGCGCTGTAGCGCCAGTCGAGGATTTCCGCCTGCGGGAGCTTGCGCCCTTGCCAGCGATTCCACTGTAGCTTCACGACGAGATCGACCGCCCGACCCAGCTCAGGCACGCGGGAGGCCATGCGCCAAGCGACGAAGTTCAGCCGGCGCCCGGCGATCGGCGCGCTCTGGCAACGGAAGTTGCCGTCGCCGAAAGCCGTCGGTGCCCGCTCAAAGACGAAACCCTTCACGCCGAACAGCGGCTCCGGATTCCCTTCGCCATAAGGCTGCAGCAGTTCCAGGTCATCCAGCAGGCGGTCGGTGACTTCCGTCGCCTTGATCCAGTGGACGATATCCAAGTCGCGGCCGTCGACGACGGCGGCTCCCGCGACCTTCTGGGCGGCTATGGCCGCGGAGAAGCGAACCCGGAAAGCCTCCACATCGGCCACGGCCAAGGATACACCCACGGCCATCGGATGGCCACCAAAGGTCTTCAGGAGGTCCGCACAGGCCGTCAGGGCCTCGACGAGGTTGGTGCCCGGGACGCTGCGGCCGGAGCCCTTGGCGACGTCGCCTTCCTTGCCGAGCACGATGACCGGCCGATCCAGCGCCCGACAAATCTTCCCCGCGGCGATACCGACGACGCCCGGGTGCCAATCCCCGTGGACGACGTAACCCGACAGGTCCCCCATCGCCTCGGCTTGGGCGGTGGCCTCTTCGGTCACCCGTTTGTCGATTTCCTGGCGTTCCCGATTGATCGCATCGAGTTGCGCCGCGTCGCGTTCGCAATCTTCCGAGGAAGAGGACAGCAGCAGCTTCAAAGGTAAGGAGGCATCCGCCAAGCGGCCGCTGGCGTTGATGCGCGGACCGATGCGATAGGAGACATCCACCGAGGTCAGCACCCCGCCGGGCTCCATGCCGCTGACGGCGATGAGCGCGCGCACGCCCGGCCGACGGGCTTCACCGAGCGCGCGCAAACCATGGGCCGCGAGGATGCGGTTTTCCGCCACCAGCGGGACGAGGTCGGCGATGGTCCCCAAAGCCGCCAGGTCGAGGTAATCCTTCACCTGGATCTGCGTACCCCGTTCATCCCCCGCCAACCGGAGCACCTTGAGCAATCCGTGGACGAGCTTGAAGACGAGGCCCGCGGTACAGAGCGACTGCCAGGCCGCCTCAGGGGCGTCATTGACGCGGGGGTTGACCAAGATGCAACCCGCGCGCGCCTCTTTCGCCGTATGGTGATCCACCACGATCACATCCACGCCTTCGGCCTTGAGGCGATCGACTTCGGGCTTCGAGTTGGTGCCGCAGTCCAAGGCGATGAACAAGGAGGGCGTCGCCTCGGCGAGCACGCGGTCCAACGCCGCCATCGAAAGCCCGTAGCCTTCCTCCAACCGGCGCGGCACGAAATGGGCCGGGTCGGCGCCGAGCCGGCGCAAAAGATGCACCAGCATCGCGGTGCTGGAAACCCCGTCGACGTCGTAGTCGCCCAAGATGGCGATGCGCTCACCTTGATTGACGGCGCGGACGATCCGTTCGGCGGCCTCCCGGAGACCACCGACGGCGAATGGGTCGGAGACGTGCGCGAGCTGCGGACGCAGGTGGCGCTCCGCGTCGGCCTCGTCGGCAAACGCGCGGGCGAGGACGTAGGCGACGGGGTCGCTGACTCCAAGCGAGACCGCGATACGCCGGGCAAGCCCAGCATCCGCGGCCCGGTATAACCAGGCGGCCATGGCAGTGGTTTACGACCTGACCTCAGGCGTCAGAACCGGCCTCCCACGAGTAGCTCTTGGGCAGTTCGGCGTCGTCGACGCCTTTGCGTTCACCCTTGTGCCACCAGTAGAAGATCGGACTGGCGATGAAGATGGAGGAGAAAGTACCGGTGAGGACACCGTAGATGAAGATCTCGCCGTAGAGACGGACGTCGCCCGCGCCGAAGATGTAGAGCGCCACGGCGCACAGGAAGACGGTCGAGGAGGTCAGGACCGTACGCGACAGCGTGCGGTTGATCGCGAAGTGGATGATGTCGCGGAGGGAACGGCCCGGATTGGAGGTCAGCTCCTCCCGGATACGGTCGAAGACGACGATCGTGTCGTTGATCGAGTAACCGATGATCAACAGCACCGCGGCGATGAGGGTCGCGTTGAACTGCCCCCCGAAGAGGACGAACAGGGCGACGGTGAGGAGGACGTCGTGCAGGGTCGCCACCATCGCGGCGACGCCGAAGCCGGCTTCGAAACGCAAGGCCACGTAGACGCCGATGCCGAGCAGGGCGAGCACGACGGACCAGATGGCGTTCACCCGGAGATCGGCGGAGACCGAACCACCGATGGCTTCGCGCGAAAGCATCATCGCGTCGGCGGAAAGCGACGGATCCTGCAGCATCTCGGGGTGCTGGGCCTTCAACCCGGCGACGATTTTCTTGAGATTGGCGAAATCACCCTGCGCGCGGTCCTTGGTGAGTTCGGTCTCGATGCGCAAGCGGGAGGCGCCCCCACCGACGGCCGTCACGAGGGTGACCGTGGTATCCGGGAGGCCGAGGGATTCGGCCACCTTGATGACCTTGGTGGTGTCGACCTTATCCTTGGAGCTGATCGCCACGAGGGTCGATTCGCCGCCACGGAAGTCCTTACCGAAGGCTTCCTTACCCTTGTAGGCGAGCGCAGCCAGGCCGACCGCGATGAGCAGCCAGGAGACCGTGAAGGCCATGCGGGCATAGTTCAGGAAGGGAATGTCCAACGTCGGACGGAAGACCGGCAAACCGAAGACGCGCGTCATGACGCCGCGGGACAAGGCCAGTTCCTGGAGGCCGCGACAGGTGATGAGCGAGGTGAAGACCGTCGTGAAGATACCGATGGTCAAGGTCACCCCGAAACCGCGGATCGGGCCGGTGCCCATGAAGACCAGGATCAAGGCCGTCAGCAAAGTCGTCAGGTTGGCGTCGATGATGGTCCAGGTCGCGCGGGCGTAACCTTCGCTCAAGGCCATCGCACGATCCTTGCCCAAAGCGGCTTCCTCGCGGACGCGCTCGAAGATGAGGATGTTGGCGTCGACCGCCATGCCGAGGGTGAGCACCAAAGCGGCGACACCGGGCAAGGTGATGGTCGCATCGAAGTAGGCCATGGCGCCGAGGATCATCAGCAAGTTGAGGACCATGCCGAGGACCGCGATGAAGCCGCCCCAGACGTAGAAGCCGACCATGAAGAGGATGACGAGGCCCACGGCGACGGCCGAGGCCACGACCGACTTGGCTTGGGCATCCTTCGCGAGCGAAGGGCCGACCGAAGTCACGTCCTGGGTGATGAGCGGAAACTCCAGGGGGTTGTTGAGCACGGAAGCCAGTTCCAGGGCTTCCTCGCGCGAGAAGGAACCGGTGATGGTCGCGCCGGTGCTGCGGATCGCTTCCTTGACGGTCGGGGCGGACTGGAGCTGGCCGTCGAGGACGATGGCGAGCTGGCCGATGCCGCGGGTGTTGCCTTCGGCGATCTTCGCCGTGAGGTCGCCGAACTTCTTCGAGCCCTCGTCGGTGAACGTCATGCTGACGTAGAAGGACAGGCCGTCGTCGGAGCGCGCGGCGGAAGACTTGATGATCTTGCCGGTGGCGTCGGCCTTCTTGCGCACGTAATAACGCTGCGTCGTGACCTCGCCCGTCCGGCGGTCGACGTTGCGCTCGGTCAGGACTTCATAGGTCGCGATCGCGCCGCTGTCGTCCTGCAGGGCCTTGGTCGAACGCTCGCGGTCGGTGGGCGCCGGGCGCTCTCCGCGGTAGACCTGACGGAACTCCAACTTGGCCGGCTTCTTGAGCGCGTCCATGATGTCGGGGTTGTTGGCGGCGTCTTCGCCGGGCAACTGGACTTCCAAAGACAAGTCGCCGACGGGGCGGATGACGGGCTCGGCGACGCCGAAGGCGTTGACGCGCTGCTCCATCACGGTGATGGCCTGCGCCACCATCTGGGCAGGAGCCATGTTCGTCTTATCGCCATTGGACTTTTCGCCGGCCTCCGCGCCCGACGGGTCGACCTTCAGGGTGAACGCGACCCCGCCTTGCAGGTCGAGGCCCAGCTTGAGGCGGCCTTGCGAAGCGAGCAGCTGCTGCTTCAGGACCAGGATATTGCGTTTCGCCAGATCGGGTTCACGGACGAAGTCCTTCTCTTTGTAGAAGAACGGCAGGAGATCCACACTGCCGGCGCGGCCCTTGCCTTCGCCGATGTCGCGCAAGGCCTGATAATAGGAAACCGACTTTTGGTCGGCGGGCACCGCCGCATCCTTGTAGTCGCGGAGGCGCTTCTGGGCTTCCGCGTGGAGCTTCTCGAAGGCCGGCTTATCCTTGATGACCTGCGTCGGGATGAATTGCTCGAGGGGGGTTGGAGCGATGGGGTAGAACTCGTACCAGGCTGCTGCCAGGGCGAAAATCGATACCGCCACCTTCCAGAACCAAGTCCTGGATGTCATGGGTGTGTCGTCGTTAAAGGGTGAACGAATTAGGCCTGGATGGCCTTGGCGGCTTCCTCGGCTTTGCCGACGATGGCCGACTTATGGACGACCATGCGACCGCTCTCGATTTCGATGGTCACGCGGTCATCCTTGATGTGGTAGACCTTACCATAGATGCCGTTGGCCAAGACGACCTCGGCGCCGACCGCGAGTTCGGACTGCAGCTTTTCGCGCTCCTTCTGCAGCTTGCGCTGGGGGGCGACGAAGAAGAAGTACATGGCTGCGATGAACAGCAGCATCGGGGCGAAACTCAGCAGCGACTCGCCTAGGGTGGGAGCAGCGGCTGCATCTGCCGCAAGTACATGAATACCAATGGTTTGGATGTTAATCATTGTTGTTTTGTTTGGAAATGGGGACTGAGAACCCCCTTGAAATGAGGCGGAAAGGCAAAAAGGCAAGCCCCGGCTCGGTTCGGAATGGTTTTGCTAAGCCTCTCGGAGAAGGTCAGTGTGAATAACTTAATCCATGAACGAAGCCTCCCCGGAGCCCGATTCAGCTGCTCCTCATGCGCTAGCCAAGCCACTCACGCTTGCGGCGACCATCGCCGCCCTCGGGGTGGTCTTCGGTGATATCGGCACGAGCCCTCTCTACGCCTTCAAGGAGTGCCTCCGCGTCAAAGACGCGGCGGGTAATTTCTTAGGGGTCAGCATGGTCATCCCCACCCTTTCCTTGATCATCTGGTCTCTGATCTTGGTGGTGATGTTCAAATACGTCCTCTTGGTCATGGAGGCCAACGAGGACGGAGAAGGTGGCATCATGACCTTGGTTTCCTTGGCTTCCAGTAAAGATCCGGCGAAGGGTAAACGGAAGCACCGCAGTTTCCTCGTCATGCTGGGGGTCTTTGGGGCAGCCGTGCTATACGGGGATGGGGTCATCACTCCGGCCATCTCGGTGGTCTCTGCCCTCGAGGGGGTCAAGGAAGCCAACGAGCGCCTCCATGGCCCGCTGGGGCCCGAATTCCTCAAATACTTCATCCCTACCGCCGCGGTCCTCATCCTCGGGGGGATTTTCTGGCTGCAAAAAATCGGCACCGGTAAGGTCGGCCTTTATTTTGGACCCATTACGATGATTTGGTTCCTCGTCATCGGCGGACTCGGAGCGCTCGCCCTCGTGCTCAATAGCCAAGTCTTCGGCGAAATCATCTGGGCCTTAAACCCGCTCGAAGGGATTAAACTGCTGCTGGAGCGCCCGACCATGGGTATCCTCATCCTCGGTGCCGTCTTCCTCTCGGTCACCGGGGCGGAAGCCCTGTACGCAGACATGGGGCATTTTGGACAAAAACCTATTCGTGCCGCTTGGAGCTTCATCGTCTTCCCAGCCCTGATCTTGAATTATTTCGGACAAGGCGCCTGGGCGCTCGCGCACCCGGATGAGCTGCTGACCGCGGGCTTCAACCCCTTCTTCAATATGGCGCCGAACTGGGCGCAGATCCCCCTCGTGGTCATCGCGACGCTCGCCGCCATCATTGCCTCCCAAGCCCTCATCGCTGGCGCCTTCTCGATCACGATGCAGGCCATCCAGCTCAACTACCTGCCCCGGATGCGCGTGGAGCGAACCTCCGACGTGGAATCAGGCCAAATCTACGTCCCGATCATCAACTGGATGCTCATGATTGGCTCCATGTATCTCGTCCTGCACTACGAGAACTCGGAAAACCTCGCCAGCGCCTACGGCATCGCCGTCAGCCTCACGATGGTCGTGACGACGATCCTCTTCGGGCAGTATGTTCGCCACCGCCTCAATATACCATCCGTGGCGGCCTACGCCCTCCTCTCCCCCTTCATCATCCTTGAGATGCTTTTCGTCCTGGGAAATGTACACAAAGTACTGCCCAACGGCTGGATGCCTTTGGCCATCGGAATCGTGGTTTACTACCTCATGAGCGTATGGAACAAGGGGCGAATCGCGATGAAGAAGAAGCTGCAGATCGGGGCAGGCAACGAAGAGTGCGGCCACTTCCTCGATAGCGTTGAAGAACACTTCAACCACGGCAAAATGAGCCGCGTGAAGGGGACCGCCATCTACCTCGCAGGCTCCACCAAGGCCGTACCCATGGCGTTGGCGCATAACCTGAAGCACAACAAGGTACTGCATGACCATATCATCATCCTGACGCTCAAGGTCGACGATGACCGGGCCATCGTGCCGACGGCCGAACGCGTTCGTTTCGACATGCGCCGACCCAAGTTCTGCCGCCTGGATGGCCACGAAGAGTTTCCGGCCGTACTCTCCGTCACTGGTCTCTTTGGGTTCCGCGAAAAGCAGGATGTGTTTACGGTCCAAGAGGCGGCCTTCAAGGAACTCGGCATCAACCCGAGCGAACTCGATACCACCTATTTCCTCAGTCGCGAAACCATCGTCCGGGCCACCTCCGGCTTCTCCCTGAATGCAGTCCAGGAAAAGCTCTTCGAAGTGCTCAACCGCAATTCCCTCTCCGCGACGGCTTACTTCAACCTGCCGCCCGGCCGCGTGGTCGAGCTCGGCATGCAGGTGGAACTCTGAGCGCGCTCAGCGCGCTGGGGCTTCGATCCGGAAGACAAACGCCTGCACGCAGGGGTGGTTCTCTTCGTCGACCATCTCGCTGGGGGTGGCGATCACGCAGACGGCGCCCAGTTGCTCCCACGGCAGCGCATCGGGCCAGCCCAGCATCGTCACGCGCGAACCCGGCGCGGGCCGGAAGGCCTTGGTCCGCACCTGCTTGCCGGGCCAACCTTCGGCGATGAGATACGTCACGCGGCCATCGGCGGAACGGGTGAAGGTGAAGCGGCCTTCGGGCGGCAGGACCGGCGTGACTTGGCTGAGGGCCTCGGCGTTGACGTTCAGCCAGGCCTCGACGTAAAGGAAGTAGTCCGACTGCAAGGGATCGGTGGGCGTCAGGGCCTTATGCGGGTCCGCTTCCACCCTGCCTGCGGAGATGTCGGCGATCAGCTGGCGCAAGGCCGCCTCCTTGGTCTCGGGGACCGTCCGGCAAGCCGCCAAAAGCAAAACAGCCATCGGGAACCAGATGGCTGCTCGCGACGTCATGGCGCTGCTTACTTGGCGCCTTTGCTATTGGCGACCAAGGCGTAGAAGCGGTCGAAGAGCACGTCGGCGTCGTTCGGGCCAGGGCCCGCTTCCGGGTGGTACTGGACCGAGAAAACCGGCTTATCCTTGAGGCGCAGGCCGGAGACGGTGTTGTCGTTCAGGTTGATCTCCGTGACGACGGCGCCGCAGCGGTCGAGCTCCTCGGCCTTGGAGGCGAAACCGTGGTTCTGGGCGGTGATCGAAACACGGCCTTCTTCGGTGTTCTTGACGGGCTGATTGCCGCCGCGGTGGCCGAACTTCAGCTTGTAGGTGGTGGCGCCGATGGCGTGCGTGATGATCTGGTGACCGAGGCAGATGCCGAAGACCGGGTAGGTCTGGATGAGGTCCTTGACGGCTTCGTGGGCGTACTTGAGGGCCGCGGGATCGCCCGGGCCGTTCGAGAGGAAGACGCCGTCGGGATTGTAGGCGCGGATCACCGAAGCCGGCGTCGTGGCCGGGAAGACCTGCACGTCAAAGCCTGACGCCACGAGGCGACGGAAGATCGAGGTCTTGGCGCCGAAGTCATAGGCGGCGATGCGGTAACGCACCGGACGGTTCTTCGGCTTGTTGAGGTTCGTACCGGTAACGGTGAAGGCTTCGCAATCGCCGGCGGTGGCGTTGTAATTGTAGGCGGCCTTGCAGGTGACTTCCTTGACGAAGTCAGCCCCGACGGTGCCGGTCCAGGCGCGCGCGCGCTTGAGGGCCTCTTCGTCGCTCAGGCCTTCGGTGGAAAGGCAGGCCTTCATCACACCCGAGGAGCGGAGCTTCTTGGTCAAGGAGCGCGTATCGAGGCCTTCGATGCCGGGGATGCCGTACTTCTTGAGCCAGGTGCTGAGGTCGGTCGTGGCGCGCCAGTTGGAGACGATGGGCGACAGCTCGCGGACGACGAAACCGGCGACGTGCGGACGGGCCGACTCGAGGTCCTCTTCGTTCACGCCGTAGTTGCCGATCTGCGGGGCGGTCATGGTGACGATCTGACCGAAGTACGAAGGGTCCGTGAGGATTTCCTGGTAACCGGTCATGCTGGTGTTGAACACCACTTCGCCGCAGAGGGTGGCCTCCGCCCCAAATGCCCTGCCCCGAAGAATGGTTCCATCTTCAAGAGCGAGCACAGCGTGGCGAGTCATGAGTCCGTTTTGAATGACCGAACGCCCTCCGTGTGAAGCAAAAAAGAGAACAATCGTCCAAACGACCGAACTCGGGACTTAGAGCCCCTTCGCCGGATCGCCGCCCAAAGGGACGGGTGGACGGGCACGGACGTCCAAAGCGTCGGCCGAATAGGGCTTATGGACCTGCCAACCCGCCCGGAAAGCACCCCCGACGGCCTTGATGTGATCCGTAATGGCCTTCAGGACGGCGGGGTTCGCCCGCTGGGACCACTCAGGGTGAAGCCAGACGCTGGGGGCCACCCACCGCCCACCCACGGCTTCCGTCCAGCGCGCGATGGTATCGGGGGCTTCCACGATGATTTTAACCTCATCCGCCCGCTGCAGGGACTCCGCCAAGGGTAGTTTAGCCCATTTGGGGCTCACCGTCACCCAGGCGAAGCCCGGGGCAATCGGGTAAGCCCCACAGGTCTCCAGGTGGGCAGGTAGGCCGACCGACTGGAGGGCAGCCAGCAGCGGTGCGAGGTCGTGGACACAGGGTTCCCCCCCGGTGATGACCACGAACTGGGGGTCGGAGGCCAGCGCTTCGTCAGCCAACTCGGCGGCCGTGGCCTTCCGGACCTGCTTCGGGACGTACTGAGGGTGCCAGGTCGAAGCGGAGTCACACCAGGTGCACTTCACCGGGCAGCCCTGGAGACGGATGAAGAAGGCCTTACGTCCGAGATGGACGCCCTCCCCTTGCCAACTCAGGAACGTCTCGTTGACCGGATAATGCTCAGCCATGGCGGGCAGCCGGCTGGTAGCTCGCCTTGTTCTTCGTGTCTTCGTGCAGGATGATCTGACGGACCCAGGCGCGACCTTCGGTCTCCTTGCGCACCATCGGGTCAAAGGTCTCGAACAGGTGCTGCGCGATGCCTTCGGTGGAAACGGACTCGATGACGAGCGGACGGAAAAGTTTCGGGTAATCCTTGAGGAGCTGCGCACGGACGGGGTCGGACTTCGCGAACAGGCAAGCGTGGTCGAGGTTGTCGGCGATCCACTGCTTCAAGAAGCCCAGCCCACCGAAATCGACGACGAAGCCACGCGCATCGAGGCGCTCGCAACCGAACTCGATCTCGATGGCCCAATTATGCCCATGCAGGAAAGCGCAATGCCCCTCATGCCGGTGCTGGCGATGGGCGAACGGGATATCCCGATAGGTCTTGCTGCAGGTGAACATGCGCAAGGAAGGATTAGGCGAGGCCAAGGGCATGCCGCAAGGCACATTATGGCTCCACCCTAGGCTTCCGCCCAAAAAAGAGGCCTGCCGTATCCTCCTACGGCAGGCCTCGAGGGCTATCTAGCGAGGGCTTAGAACGTATGCGAGAGGCCGACCGACCAGATGTCGGCGGCGTGCACCGGGTTCACCAGCGCGGTCGATGACTTCGGCACATAGCTCCGGATTTCCACCGGCTTGCTGAAGTACACGTAGGCGTTCGTACCGGCGGCGACCTTATAGGTCAGGCCCGCGGCGACCGTGGTGGTGAGTCCACCGGTCTCCAAGTCCTCGACATACTGGGCATTGACCGTGGCTTCGGTGTTCTTGTCGCGAAACTGCCGGAGGAGCGAAGCCTGCGCGGAGGCGGCCAACTTATCGGTCAGCTGGTAACGGGCGCCGGCATTCACGGCGATCGTCGAACCCGGACGGAAGTGCGCATCGCTGAGCACCGTCACCTGCGCCTGCAACGAGACGAACTCGGTGAGCTTGTCCGACGGGGCGCCGAAATCCTTGCGGACGCCAGCGAGGAGATCCGTCGAACCGGTGCCCGGCTGCAGATACTTGCGCGAGAGACCGCCCGCAGGATCAGCGAAGGCGATGTTATCCTTGCCCGTCGGCAACTTGACGCCGGCGTTCACGGTGAAGCCCGACCAATTCAGGCGGGTGGTGACGGCGAGGTCACCGAGACCGACGACCTGCTGCTGGTACTGCGTCGGGTTCGGATTAGCCAACGACGGCACCTTGTCGGTGTTAAGGCGACGCTCGATGCGCGGCACCGACAACGACCAGGTCTGACCCGCAAAGGTCGTTTCGACGGTCGCCGTCAGGATATCATGCGTGCCATACCAGTGGGCATGAGCCCCGCTGCTGCGCTCGGACTGATCAATCAAGTCAAGGCGCAGGTCGAGGGTGTAGGCGCCAGCGGGGGCCGCGGGGCGGTCGCCGAGGGTATCGACGCAGACCTTGACGCAACCGCAGGGACAGGCCTGCGCAGCCGTGTAGGCACCGAGGGCGAGAAGGAGCAAGAGATTCTTTTTCATAGGATAATGGATGATGTTCCACCCAGACGGGGTGTGGCGAAGCCACCGTCAAGGCAGGGGTGCGCATCCTGAGGGACGCGACTTGGGAAGGGAATGAAGCCACACGCGGGCCGAACTAACCGCAGCCCGCAACGGTGATCAGACCAGAACCTTCGGTGGTGGGACCGGGACTTCGCGGAGCTGCGTGATCACGGACCAGCGTTCGCGCCCGACCTCGAGTCGGTGCGCGGACAACGCGGCAAATCCTAAAGTGGCGAGCGGCAGCGTGGCATCGGCCTTCACCTTCGCCTTCACGGCTTCCTGCTTGGCCAGTGGCGTCTGCTCCGACTGGGCGCGGCCTTCGCTGGCGACCTTACACAAAGGACAGGCTTCGTCGGTCATGGTCTTCGCGACGGCCGCCCCGGCGGACATCGTGCGGGCGTTGGCGGCCGACATGTTCACCCAAGCGACGACCTGCAGGAGGTCCCAAGACAATCCCGACGCCGCCGCCCAAGCCGCGAGTGCGGCCCAAGCAACGAGGATGCGGAAACGTCCGAGCACGACCCCACCCTTTCCATTGCTGAGGATGATGACAAGCGGATAGCCGGGGCCCACTCGCCTATCAGTTGCCCTTACGGTCGGCTTAAGCGAGGTAGTCCGTCGGATCCTTCACCCCGGCTTGGACGAACGCTTCCTTGCGCTCCACGCAGGTGCCGCACTTGCCGCAATGCTGGTCGCCGCCCACATAGCAGGACCAGGTGAGTTCCAGCGGGACACGCAACTCGACACCCCGACGCACGATGCCGGTCTTATCCATGCCGACGAAGGGTCGCTCCAGAGAGACTTCATGCCAGTCCGCCAGCCGGATGGCCTTATCCAAGGCATCCGCAAAAACGGGGCGACAGTCGGGATAGATGGCATGATCGCCGCCATGGGCGCCATAGGCGACCGACGACGCCTTGAGGGACATCGCCCACGAAGCGGCGACCGCGATGAGGAGCATATTGCGGTTGGGCACCACGGTGGCCTTCATCGAGGCTTCTTCATAATGGCCTTCGGGTACGGCCACATGGGAGTCCGTCAAGGCGTTCGCACCGAAGAGCGGCGCCAAGGCCCGGAGGTCCGCGACCTGATGCTTCACCCCATAATGCGCGCAGATGCGCTTGGCGGCTTCGAGCTCGCGGCGGTGACGCTGACCATAGTCCACGCTCAGGGCATAGACCTCGCGTCCTTCGGCCAAAAGATGGCCGAGGAGAACGGTGGAGTCGATGCCACCTGAGTGAATGAGGACCGTGCGTTTCATCCTACCGCAGGTGTGGCGGAAAAAACGCCGCAGGGCGAGTCTCTTAAACCGTGACCTTCAGCCGAACCTTCCCCTTGTCGAGGTGCGCGAGCGCGACGACTTCGGCGGCCCGCATCTCCGCGGCCTGCGCCTTGGTGCCGTCCAACAGGCCCGCCAGGTGCAACCAGCCGTGCGCCAGATAAAGGCGCAGCTCGTGCTCGAGACTCGTCCCGTGCTCCTTGGCCGCCCGTTTGGCTTGGTCGACGTTGATGCAAATCTCACCGGCGAACGGCTCCACCGGATGATCCTCACCGATGAAAGTGATGACGTCCGTCACCGTGGGGTCGTCGAGGAAATCCGCATGGATCTTGGCGATGGCCTTGTCGCCGAGGAAGACGACCGAAAGTTCGCCCTTCGGACAACGCCACGCGCGGAGCCGGTCCAAGGTCTGGATCACGGCAACCGCGGAAGCCGCCGCGACCTTGGCCTTGGCGTGTTCGTTGGCGATGGCGACGGCGCGAGGCATGTCAGACCGTGGCGAAGACGGGTTGCAGGCGGGCCCAGAGGTCGTCCAAAGCCTGGGGCAGGATGTGCGTTTCGGCGACGACCGGCATGAAGTTCTGGTCGCCATCCCAGCGCGGCACGACGTGGAAATGGAGGTGTGTCGGGATACCCGCCCCCGCGGCCTTGCCCAAGTTGAGACCCACATTGAAGCCTGCGGGGGACATGACCTTGGTCAGGACCGCCTGGCACTTCACCAACAGCTCCATCATCTCGGCCCGCTCTTCGGTCGTCAGTTGCGCCAGCTCGCCGACCTCGCGGTTCGGCAGCACCATGAGGTGACCCGGATTGTACGGAAAATTGTTCAGGATGACGAAACAGGTCCGGCCTCGGTGCACGATCAAAGATGCCCGGTCATCGCCGGACGCCAAGAGGGTCGCGAAGGGACTGCCCGCCTGCGGGTCCTTCCGGGACTGGATATACTGCATGCGCCAGTAGGGGTGGAGATGGTTCGGCATGTCGGCGTGGGAGCGTGATAAGCCTGCCGAAGGCCTCAGGCAAGCGGGATAGCCCTGCCCACCCATCCAAAACCTTGCCACCACGGCTCGGACTCTCCTATCTGGGCGCTTCATGGAAACTTTGCCCGGGACCTACGACTTCACCGCCTGCGAGCATCGCTGGCAGGCTTACTGGAAGCAGCACGCGACCTTCCGCACCGAGCCCATCTCCAGCGGCAAGCCGAAGTACTACGTCCTGGACATGTTCCCATACCCCTCCGGCGCCGGCCTCCACATCGGCCACCCGGAAGGCTACACCGCTTCCGACATCCTCGGCCGCTACAAGAAAGCCCAAGGCTTCAATGTCCTCCACCCCATGGGCTGGGACGCCTTCGGTCTGCCGGCGGAACAGCACGCCATCGCCACCGGCGAACACCCGGCCGTGCAGACGCGCCGCAACATCGATAACTTCCGCCGGCAGCTCCAGATGCTCGGCTTCGCCATCGACTGGGACCGCGAACTCTCCACGACCGACGAAAACTACTTCCGCTGGACGCAGTGGATCTTCCTGAAGCTCTTCCGCCACGGCCTCGCCTACGTCTCCGAAAAGCCCGTGTGGTTCTGCCCTGCCCTCGGCACGGTGCTCGCCAACGAGGAAGTCCAGAACACCCCCGAAGGCCCGCGCTCGGAGCGAGGCAGCCATCCCGTGGAACGTCGCCCGATCCGCCAGTGGGTACTGCGCATCACGGCCTACGCCGACAAGCTCATCGAAGGCCTCGACCATGTCGATTGGCCGGACTCCACCAAGCGCCTCCAGAAGAACTGGATTGGCAAGTCCGAAGGCGCCGAAGTGACCTTCAAACTCGATGGCCATGCGGACACACTCACCGTCTTCACAACGCGTCCCGACACGCTTTTCGGCGCGACCTACATGGTCATCGCCCCCGAGCACCCGCTCATCGAGAAGATCACTTCCGCCGAGCAGAAGGCCGCGGTCAACGCCTACGTGGCCGCGGTCCGCAACAAGAGCGACCTCGAGCGCACCGACCTCGCCGACAAGAAGAAGACCGGCGTCTTCACGGGCGCTTACGCCATCAACCCCGTCAACGGCGCCAAGATCCCGGTCTGGACCGCCGACTACGTCCTCATCACCTACGGCACGGGCGCCATCATGGCCGTCCCCGCGCACGATGAACGCGACTGGGAATTCGCCAAGCAGTTCGCCCTACCCATCATCCAGGTCGTCGGCTCCAAGGACGCCATCGACGTCAACGAACAGCCTTGGACCGAAGACGGCCCGATGGTGAACTCCGGCCCGTTCAACGGCCTGTCCGCCACCGAGACCAAGAAGCAGATCACCGCCGACCTCGCCGCGAAGGGCCAAGGCAAGCTCGCCGTGAACTTCAAGCTCCGCGACTGGCTCTTCTCGCGCCAACGCTACTGGGGCGAGCCCTTCCCGCTGCTCTGGGTCTCCCGCGAAGACTACGCCAAGATCCCGGCCGACTCCGAGGTCCGCGAATTCCTGCCCAAGGAACCGGTCACCTGCCAACTCAATGGCTTGGAAGTCTGCGCCGTACCGCTGACGTCGAAGCAACTCCCCCTCACGCTCCCGACGGTCAAATCTTACCAGCCTTCCCCGACGGGCGATTCGCCGCTCTCGAAGGAACCCGAATGGACCGAGGTTTGGTATGACGTCGCCAGCGGCGCCACCGTCGCGCAGTCCCAAGCCCAACCCGGACCGCTCTGGGTCAAGGCTTCCCGCGAAACCAACACCATGCCCCAGTGGGCGGGTTCGTGCTGGTATTACCTCCGCTACCTCGACCCGCAGAACGCCAAGGACATCGCCTCGGCCGACGCGCTCAAGTATTGGGGCTGCCCCGACTTCTACATCGGCGGGGCCGAGCACGCCGTGCTCCACCTCCTCTACGCCCGCTTCTGGCATCGCTTCCTGCATGACATCGGCGTCCTGCCGACGGCCGAACCGTTCACGAAGCTCTTCCACCAAGGCCTAATCATGGGCGAGGACGGCGAAAAGATGTCCAAGAGCCGCGGTAACGTCGTCAACCCCGACTCCATCGTCAAGGATCACGGCGCCGATGCGCTCCGCATGTACCTGATGTTCCTCGGGCCGCTCGAAGCCTCCAAGCCCTGGAGTTCCGAAGGCATCTCCGGCATCACGCGCTTCCTCAAGCGCCTCTGGCGCCTGTCCGTCGACGAGGCCACCGGCGGCCCGTCGACGAAGATCAACGATCAGGCCCAGGAGCCCGAAGACTTCGTCCGCGAACTGCACCGCACCATCCAGAAGGTCGAGAAGGACATCGAGACCCTGCAGTTCAACACCGCGATCTCCCAGTTGATGATCCTGATGAACGCCGCCGAGAAGGCCCCCGCCCTCCGCCGCGAGACCGTCGAGACCTTCGTGCGCTTGGTCGCCCCGTTCGCCCCGCACGTCTGCGAGGAAATCTGGGCGCGTCTCGGCCACCAGGAAAGCGTCAGCGGTGCCGCTTGGCCGAAGTTCGACCCGGCCAAGCTCATCGAATCGACCGTGGAGATCATCTTCCAGGTCAACGGCAAGGTCCGCGCCACCGTCAAGGTCGCCAAGGAAACCTCCAAGGAAGCCCTGCTCGCCATGGCGAAGGCTGACCCAAGCGTGCAGAAGTTCCTCGAAGGGAAGCCCATCGTGAAGGAGATCGTCGTCCCCGGCCGCATCGTGAACCTCGTCGTCGCCGGCTAAGCCACCTTAGCCGCCAAAACAAAAGGGCCCCCAGCGGGGCCCTTTTCATGGGGAGGATTCGCCGCGGCTTACTTGGCTTCCGCTTCGGCGATATCTTCCATCTTCACGGGCTCCATGCGGGGCACCAAGAGATGGATGATCGCGAGGCCGATCAGGTAAGCCGAGCCCGCGATGAACCAGAGGATCGCATAGGAGCCGGTGCGCTGCAGCACTTCGCCGACCACGAACGCCAGGAGCATACCGCCCACGGCACCCGCCATACCGCCGATGCCGACGACCGAACCCACCGCCTTACGGGGGAACATGTCGGAGGCCGTGGTGAAGATGTTGGCCGACCAGCCTTGGTGGGCGGCCGCCGCCAGCGAAACCAGCAAGACGGATGGCCACATGCCGACGTCGTTGACGAAGACAATCGGGATGACGCTCACCGCGCAGATGCCCATCGCGGTCTTGCGGGCGGCGTTGACCGTCCAACCCGCCCGGATCAGGCGAGAGGAAATCCAGCCGCCGCCGATGCTGCCGACGTCCGCCACGAGGTAGATGACGACCAGCGGGAGGCCGATGTTCTTGAGGTCGACGCCATGCTGCTTGTTCAAGAAACCTGGAATCCAGAAGAGGTAGAGCCACCAGACCGGGTCGGTCATGAACTTGCCGATGGCGAAGGCCCAAGTCTGCCGGAACTTCAGGAGGCTCAGCCAGCTGACCTTGCCTTGCTCATCGGGCGGGTCGGACTCGATGTGCGCGAGTTCGGCTTGGGAAATACGCGGGTGCTCGCGGGGGGTATGGTAGGCGAAGTACCACCAGATCACCCAGAGAAAGCCGATGGCCCCGGTGATGATGAAGGCCCACTGCCAGCCCCAGGTCACCGCGATCCACGGCACCAGCAAGGGAGCGCCCAAGGCACCGATGTTCGTGCCCGAGTTGAAGATACCGGTGGCAAAAGCGCGTTCCTTCTTCGGGAACCACTCGGCGGTGGCCTTGATCGAGGCGGGGAAGTTACCCGCTTCGCCCAAGCCCAAGAGGAAGCGCATCAGGGCGAAGCCCGCCGCCGCGCCGGTCAAGGTCACGAAGGCGAAACCGGTCTTCGCATCGATCTGCATCCAAGGCAGGCTGAAGGCCGGCAAGAGGTGCGCGAAGCCGTGGCCCATGGCGGCCAAGCTCCAAAGTCCGACGAAGATGATGAAGCCCTTCTTCAGGCCGATGCGGTCGATGATGCGGCCCGAGAGGACCATGCCGATCGCATAGGCGAACTGGAAACTGAAGACGATGGCGGCATAAGTGCGCTCGTCCCAATGAAACTCCTTCTCCAAGGCGGGCTTCAAAAGGCCGATGACTTGCCGGTCGATATAGTTGATGGTCGCGGCGAAAAACAGGAGCGCGCAGACCGTCCAACGGTAGTTCGTACGGGGAGCAGGGGTAACCTCTTGCATAGGGCACTAAATGACCCACGGCTTTGGGCTGTCCACCCTAGACTTTCTTTGACTCCGAAAGGGAGGCAGGTTCATCTAGATAACACCCATGAAGCCTCGCATCCTGCTCACGACCACCTCCTTCCAAGACACCCCCGGCGAACACCATAAGATGCTCGCCGCGACCGGCTGGGAAGTCGTCACCGCCCGCGGCCCGCTCAATGAGGCCGACACCCTGGCCCTGATGGGAGATTTCGACGGCTATATCTGCGGCGACGACATGATCACCGCCGCCGTCATCGAGAAAGCCCTCCCCCGCCTCAAGGTCGTCTCCAAGTACGGCATCGGCGTCGACAAGATCGACGTCAAGACGCTGACCGCCAAGGGCATCCCCCTCCTCTTCACCCCGGGCGTCAACCACACGACCGTCGCCGAACACACCTTCCTCCTCCTGCTCGCGCTCGAAAAGAACTTCTACTTCCACACCGACTCGACCCGCGCCGGCACCTGGAAGCGCAAGACCGGCCGCGAACTGCTCGACAAGACCATCGGCATCATCGGCATGGGACGCATCGGCAAGGAAGTCGCCATCCGCGCCCGCGCCTTCGGCATGAAGGTCGTCGGCTTCGACCTCTACTGGGACGACAAGTTCGCCGCGCAGTACGAGGTGCAGCGCGCCGCCACGATGGACGATGTCTTCGCCGTTTCCGACTACCTCTCCCTGCACACCAACCTGACCCCCGAGACCCGCGACCTCATCCGCGCCGAGACGATCGCCAAGATGAAGAAGGGTGTCCTCATCCTCAACTGCGCCCGCGGTGAAATCGTCCACACCGACGACATCGCGGCCGCGCTGAAGTCCGGCCAGGTGGGCGGCTACGGCACCGACGTCCTCGACGAGGAACCGCCGCGCGCCGACCACCCGCTGACCAAGCTCCCGAACTGCGTGGTCACCCCGCACATCGGCTCCCGCACCGCCGAAAGCGTCCAGCGCCAGGCCGTCGCCGCCGTGACCAACCTCATCCGCGCGATGCACGGCGAAAAGCCGCTCGCCCAGATCAACCCGGAAGTCCCGGTCACGAAGGTCGTCTAACCTCCCCTCTTCTTCCCACCATGAGCGAAGTCTTCTACGTCATCCCCCGCGCCGCCCACGAGGCGCTCGTCACCGCCGCCTACGTCAAGCGTGGCTTCGGCGCCAAGGAATCGGCCCAGGCCGCCCAGATGGCCAGCATGGCCACGCACCACGGCATCCGCACGCACAACGCGCTGAAGGCCCTGCACCTCGACGAACTCTTTGGCTCGGGCGCGAAAGTCCCGGGCTGCACGCCCAACGCCACCGTGACCAAGAAGGCCACGCGCTTCGCCGCGACTGAAGTCTGGGACGCCCACCAGAAGCTCGGCCAAGCCGTCGCCGTCGACGCCATCGAGCGCTGCATCGAGCTGGCCGACCAATACGGCGTCGGCACGGTCTCCGTCGACAACGCCTTCCACTACCTCTGGGGCGGTGGCTACGTGATGGAGGCCGCCAAGCGTGGCTACATCGCCTACACGAACTGCACCGCCACCCTCGCGGAAGTCGTCCCGTTCCAAGGCAAGTTCCCGACCCTCGGCACCAACCCGCACTCCTGGGGCTTCCCCACGACGAACGAACTGGGCTTCCCGATCGTGATCGATTGGGCCACTTCCGTCATCGCCATGGGTCGCGTCCAGGTGCTCAAGCGCGAAGGCAAGCCGCTCCCGCCGGACGCCGCCGTGGACAAGGACGGCAAGGTCACGCTCGACCCGAACGAAGCGGTCTCGCTCATTCCGTTCGGCGCGCACAAGGGCTATGGCCTTTCGCTCATCAACGAAATCGTCGCCGGCTACATCGGTGGCTCGCTCCCGACCATCCGCAGCCGCACGCACGTCCCCGGCGAGAAGCAGGCCTGCGCCTTCTTCTTCCAGGTGATCCACCCCGAGGCCATCAGCTCGGGCGCCTTCGCCCAAGGCCGCACCCAAGGCCAGAACGTGAAGGCCGTCATCGACGACGTCCTCGGCCACGGCAACGAGAAGTGCATGCTTCCGGGCCAGCTCGAAGCGACCTTCGCCGCGCGCAGCCAGAAGGCCGGCGGCCTGCTCTTCTCCAAGGCCGAAGTCGAAGCGTTCAACGAGATCGCCGCGCACATCGGCCATAAGCCGTTCGACCTCGCCGCCCTGCCCACGGGCTAAGCCTCCCTCCTTCTCATCCTCACCCACGCTCCTTCCGACCATGTCCCTCAACATCAAGCCCGCTTCGGCCTGCGCCTTCGACCAAGTCTCCCTCGGTGAAATCATGCTCCGCCTCGACCCGGGCGAAGGCCGCGTGCGTACCACGCGCCAGTTCCAGGTCTGGGAGGGCGGCGGCGAATACAACGTCGCCCGCGGCCTCCGCAAGTGCTTCGGCCTCCGCACCGCGGTCGCCACGGCCTTCGTCGACAATGAAGTCGGTCGCCTGCTCGAGGACTTCGTCATGCAGGGCGGCGTGAACACCGACTACATCAAGTGGCGCGAGGACGACGGCATCGGCCGCACGGTCCGCAACGGCCTCAACTTCACCGAGCGTGGCTTCGGGATCCGCGGTGCCGTCGGCGTGCCGGACCGCGGCAACACCGCGGCTTCGCAGATCAAGCCGGGCGACTTCGACTGGGAAGACCTCTTCGGCAAGAAGGGCGTGCGCTGGCTCCACACCGGCGGGATCTTCGCCGCGCTCTCCGAGACGACCGCCCAAGCGACCATCGAGGCCGTGAAGGCCGCCAAGAAGCACGGCACGATCGTTTCCTACGACCTCAACTACCGCCCGTCGCTGTGGAAGACCATCGGCGGCCTGAAGAAGGCCCAAGAGGTCAACCGTGAGATCGCCAAGTACGTCGACGTGATGATCGGCAACGAAGAGGACTTCACCGCTTCGCTCGGCTTCGAGGTCAAGGGCGTCGACCACAACATCTCCCAGATCGAGACGCAGGCCTTCAAGGACATGATCGGCGAGGCCGTGAAGCAGTTCCCGAACTTCAAGGTCGCCGCGACCACGCTCCGCCGCGTGATCACCGCCACGAAGAACGACTGGAGCGCCATCTGCTGGCACGACGGCAAGTTCTACGACAGCATCCAGTTCCCTGAACTCGAAATCCTCGACCGCGTCGGCGGCGGCGACAGCTTCGCTTCCGGCCTGGTCTTCGGCTTCCTCGAACACAACGACGCCCAGAAGGCCGTGAACTACGGTGCCGCCCACGGCGCCTTGGCCTCCACGACCCCGGGCGACACCTCGATGGTCACGCGCAAGGAAGTCGAGAAGCAGCTCTCCGGCGGCGGCGCCCGCGTCGTCCGCTAATCCGCCCCCGCCCATCCCCGACCACCTTCCCATCCCCCATCCCCTATCCCCTAAGACCTTCGTCACCATGTCCTCCCTCTTCTCCCTCCAAGGCCGCACCGCCGTCGTCATCGGCGGCACCGGTGAACTCTGCGGCGCCATGGCCGAAGGTTTCGCCGGCGCCGGTGCGCACGTGATCCTCGTCGGTCGCGACCCCGTCAAGGCCGAGGCCCGCCTCGCCAAGATCAAGGCCGCCGGCGGCTCCGGCGAATTCAAGGCCGGTGAAGCCACCAACAAGGCTGACCTCATCCGCCTGCGCGACGAGATCCTCGCCCAGCACGGCAAGGTCGACATCCTTGTCAACGGTGCGGGCGTCAACTCTCCCACGCCCTTCCTCGAAATCGACGAAGCCCAACTCGACCGTATCCTGACCGTGAACATCAAGGGCGTGGTCTTCGGCTGTCAGGTCTTCGGCGAAGCGATGGTCAAGGCCGGCGCCGGCTCGATCATCAACCTCGGCTCCGAATCGGCCATCCTGCCGCTCTCGCGCGTCTTCACGTACTCGGCGTCGAAGGCGGCCGTGCACAACCTCTCGAAGAACCTCGCCCGCGAATGGGCGCCGAAGGGCGTCCGCGTGAACACGCTCGTCCCCGGCTTCTTCCCGGCGGAACAGAACCGCAAGGTCCTCACGCCCGAGCGCGTGGCCTCGATCCTCGGCAAGACCCCGATGGCCCGCTTCGGCGAAGCCAAGGAACTCATCGGCGCCTCGCTGCTCTTGGCGTCCGACGCCGGCAGCTTCATCACCGGGTCCGAAATCGTCGTCGACGGCGGTTTCGCCGCGATGTCCATCTAACCCCCGAGCTCCTCGACGATGGCCTTCATGGACGACCACTTCATCCTTTCGACCGGTACGGCGCAGAAGCTTTACCACGGCACGGCGAAAGACCAGGCGATCGTGGACTACCACTGTCACCTGAGCCCGAAGGACATCGCCGATGACCGTCGCTTCGAGGACCTGACCGCCATCTGGCTGGCCGGCGACCACTACAAGTGGCGCGCCATGCGGGCCAACGGCGTCAACGAGGAGCTCATCACCGGCGCGGGCTCGTCGCCCCGCGAGAAGTTCCAGGCTTGGGCCGAGACGGTCCCGCACACGCTGCGCAACCCGCTCTTCCACTGGACCCACCTCGAACTGCGCCGCCACTTCGGCATCACGGACATCCTCGATGGTCAGTCCGCGCAGAAGATCTGGGACGAAGCCAACCGCCAGCTCCAGCACGGCGACCTCACCGCCCGGGGCATCCTCAAGAAGATGAAGGTCGAAGTCGTCGGTACCACCGACGACCCGGCCGACTCGCTCGACCTCCACCACGCCATCGCGAAGTCCGGCTGCGCCACCCGCGTCGTCCCGACCTATCGCCCCGACGCCTGCCTCAAGGTCCGCCAGCCAGAACGCGTGCAAGCCTGGGCCAAGCGCCTCGCCGCCGCCACGGGCAAGGGCGCCGACACCTTCGCCGGCCTGATCGCCGGCCTCAACCAACGCCACGACGACTTCGCCGCCGCCGGTTGCCGCGCCACCGACCACGGCCTCGACTACCTGCCCGACGCCAGCTGCACCGAGGCGGAAGCCAAGGCCATCTGGGAACGCGCCATCGCCGGTCATGCCGCCACGCTCGAGGAGTCCGAGAAGTTCACGGCCTTCATCATGCTGCACATCGGCCGCCTCAACCACGCCAAGGGCTGGGCCACCCAGCTCCACCTCGGCGCGGTCCGCGACCCGAACCTCGGCCTGCTCAAGCGGCTCGGTTCCGATGCGGGTTGCGACACGATCGGCGACTTCCGCCAAGGCCCTGGCCTCATCCGCTGGTTCGGCACCCTCTCGGGCGAGAACGCCCTCGGCAAAGTCATCCTCTACAACCTCAACCCCGCCGATACCGCCCTCTTCGCGTGCCTCCCCGGCTCGTTCCAGGACGGCCTCACGCCGGGCAAGATCCAGTACGGCTCGGGCTGGTGGTTCCTCGACCAGGAACGCGGCATGCGCGACCAGATGAACATGCTCTCCGACCTCGGCCTGCTCGGCCGCTTCATCGGCATGATCACCGACTCCCGTTCCTTCCTCTCGTATCCGCGCCACGAATACTTCCGCCGCATCCTGTGCGACCTCGTCGGCAAGGACGTCGAATCCGGCCGCATCCCGGACCGCGCGGAGTGGAATGAGCGCCTCGTCGCCGACGTCTGCTACCGCAACGCCCGCCAGTACTTCGGCTTCAAGGCCTAAGGCCTGCAATGTCGCAGGTCCGCCGCCCGTACGTCCCGCCCAGCCTCTGGGCGTTGCCGACCCGCGAGCGTACCGGGATAGAGTCCGTCGTGCTTTGGCTAGCCGTAAGCTTGGCCTTCGCCGCGCTGGGCGAGTGCATCCTCACTCCGGCCATTCGTCACCTGACCGCGAAGGACGGCTGGTGGCTCAACATCCTGCCGGCGGCGTGGTTCCTGCAGACCTGCTTGCGAGCCGCCCGCCAGCTGCCGTTCGACCGGACCTCCGTCACGGTCGGGCTTTTCTGCCTACTGCCCTACGTCTTCTCACGCGCCCGAAATGACCATGGGCTACCCGATTACCTCTGGATCAGCCTCGTCCTGTTCTTCACCGCTTTTGCGCTGGGCATCTGGCTAGAACTTCGACGCGAAAAGACGCAGGCCTAAGCGGCTGCGCATGGCTGGTTTGACTTCTGGGCCCGGCTGCCCAGATTACCCCCACCCCCATGCTTCTCGGCTTCATCCGGTGGTTTTTTCCCTGCCTGCTTTGGTGCGTCGGACTTCAAGGCCCTGCGACCAAAGGCGCCAGCGGCTTCGGTGAAGACGAATTGATCGATAAACGGGGACTGACACCCTTCGAACGCGCGCTCAAGGCAACCTGCACTGGGTTGTTTGTCGTGGCATCTATCTCCAACTTCACTGAGGTGTTCGATTTCCTCTTCGAAACAACCTCGTACTGGTGCGCCCTGCCCTCCGTCGCCTGGATTCTTTTCATGCTTTTCCGGCGCTCCGTACCTATGGACGCAGAGGCCATCGGTACGGGATTATGGACCTTCGCCCCGTTCGTCTCCTTCTTGCTCTGGCTCCTTATCGGATTCATCCGATTCGACCTGATACCCTACGATTGCCTCATCTGGCAAGTCGGCGGCGTTGGTGCGATGATCGCTTACGGAATCTTTCGCGACATCTCAAAGGAGATTAAAGAATCGAATTGATCACGATGCTGCCCCGCATCTTCCAGCGCCCCTTGAAGTTCATTCTTTGGTGCACCGGCGTGGAACTGGTACCGAGCCCCGCAAGCACCACCGGGTTCGACATCGACGACCTCGCGCCGCGGCGGGCTCCGCTCCTCTTTGAACGCTGCCTGAAGGCTTTCTGCTCGTTGCTCTTCCTCGTCACCTCGGTCGTCTACGTGTTCCGCTGGTGGCCCTGGCTCCTCAACGCTGATAGCTATTGGTGCGCCCTGTCCTCCGCCGTCTGGGTCCTGTTCATGCTGCTCAGACATGAGACGCCCATGGACGCCGAAGCCATCGGGGTCGGCCTCTGGACGCTTTCACCTTTCATCGCCATCGCCTTCGAAGCCGGTAGTGGGTTCGTCCGCCTGGACTTGATGCCCTTGAAGTCGCTCCTCTGGCAGGCCGGCGCCATCGGCGTGATGATCGCCGGGGGGCTGATCCGTGACCTCGTCCGGGAAATGAATCCCCCCGCTTAAAGGCCCCTTTCTGTCTTAAAGAGGCTTTGGGGAGCCCGAGTTGGACTTGCCAACTCCGGGTGCGCGTATCAGATAAAGCCATGCGCCTCCTCACCCTCCTCGCCGCCCTCCTCGTCCTCCCTGCCTTCGCCGCCGACAAGAAGGAGAAGACCTATGACCTCCGCGACTTCGCCTGGGGTAAGGCCATCAGCGGTCCTTCGGTCACCATGGGCAAGCTCGCCGGCAAAGCCGTCGTGCTCGAAGGTTGGGGCGTCCAGTGCCCGCCTTGCATCGCCAGCCTGCCGCACATGCAGGAAATTTCCGAAAAGTACAAGGACACCCTCGTCGTGATCGGTGCCGAGTGCCAAGGCCACACCGCCAAGGAAATCGCCGTCGTCACGAAGAAGGCCGGCGTCCAATACGCCATCGTCTCCGGCATCACCAAGACCCCGATTCAGTTCTCGGGCATCCCCAAGGTCTTCGTCTTCGACAACAAAGGTAAGCTCGTCTTCGACGGTAACCCTGCCGACGCTGGCTTCATGGAAGCCGTCAAGAAGGTCGCCGAGAAGGCCGACGCCAAGGCTGCCCCTGCGACCACCCCGGCCCCTGGCGCCAAGCCAGCGGCCGCTAAGTCGGTCTAAGCGATGTCAGCCCTCTCCGACCGTCTGCTCGAGAACCTCAGCGACGGGGTCGGGTTTTGGGAACTCAAGGGTCGTCTCATCTACAACGGCTTCCTGGGTTTGGTCTGCGGTTTTCACGCCGTACACCCGGGGCGAACCCTATCCCACCTATTGCGCTGGGACGGGACCGGCTCCCTGACCACTTTCCTCATGTTAGCCATCGCGGCCAACGTGGTCTACTGCGCGGCCTACGTCCCCGACCAGGCCTTCCAATTGACCCCCTACCGCGACGGTTGGCGACGCTGGCGCTGGTTGCTGCTGGCCTTCGGCACGCTCGTCGGAGCCCTCCTCACTTACGAGGCGCTCGAGAGCACCAGCAAGGCCATTGCCTGACGTCGGCTAGGTCCGGTCGGTCCGGTAGACGCGCTGGACCCGCTGGGTGAGCGTGCAGAGGGCTTCCCAGGGAATGCAATCCGACCAAGCGCAGAACTCGGCCACGGTGATGCGGTCCGCCCCTTGGGCACCCAGAATCGTCGCAACATCGCCCACGGCTGCCGCGGGGACATCCGTCACGTCGATGACGGTCTGATCCATGGTCACACGGCCTAGGATCGGACAGCGCTGACCACGCACGAGGAAGAAGCCGCGGTTGCTGGCGGCGGTCGGCACGCCATCGCCATAACCGACGGCGACGACGGCCACCCGGGAATCGCGGCCCAACGTCTTGGTCCGATTGTAACTGACCGCCGTGCCCTTGGGCAGGCCCTTCACCAGCACGACGCGGGCGTGGAAGGACAAGACCGGATCAGGCTTCAGGCTGGCCAGGAACGAACCCGCCGATGGCGGCAGGCCATACTGCATGAGACCGATGCGGACGGCGTTGAACGGCGAAGCCGCGGAGAAACTCTCCAAGCCGGCGCTGTTGTCCGCATGGATGAGCAGCTTGGCGCGGACGGCGGCGGGAATCGCCTCGAGGAGGTCGAGGAAGATCCGACGCTGCTGCGCGGTGTAGACCGCATCGGCGTCGGCGTCCGAGAAGTGCGTGTAGACACCGCGCCATTCCAAACCCGGACTCGCCAGCACCTCGGCGAAGACCGCATGGGCGCGCTCATGCCAGACGCCGGCCCGGCCCATGCCGGTGTCGACCTTGACGTGCACGCGGACCTTGCGTCCATGCGCCGCGCCCCACGCGGCAAAAGCCTTGGCCTCCTCCAGCGAATTGATGGTCAGGTCGAAACCGTTCTCCGCCGCCCGCGCCACTTCATCGGGCAAGGTTGGGCTGAGCAACAACGTGTCCCCTTCGTGGCCGACTTCGCGGAGCCGGATGGCCTCGGCGACGTTAGCCACCGCGAACGCATCCACGCCCGCCTGCAGCAAACGACGCGCCACCTCGGGCATGCCGTGCCCATAGGCGTCGGCTTTGACGACCGCGACATAGCGCACGTGCCGCGGCAAAGCCTGCTTGATCCGTCCGACGTTGCGGTCGATGGCCGGGAGGTCGATCTCGACCCATGCGCGCGACTGGTTGGAAGGGCTGGTCATGGCGTACCGCGGTGGCGTTCGCCCGACCACGTTGCGAAATCGGCGGCCGCGTTCAAGGCCTCAGGCTTGGGTTCGAGACGCAGCACCCCGGCTTGCGCGAAAACCTTCGGAAGTTCGGCCCAGGCTTCGGGCACGACCACCGCCGCCGGCAAGACCTGCGGGGCCGACGTCACCGTGGTCAGGATGCGCCCGGACAGGGCCGCCACCTGCTCCAACTCGCATTCGCGGGCCGGACTGGGCAAACCCGCGGCATCCACGGAGACGACGTGCCAGCGCTTGAGGCGCGATTCGGAGACGACATGGAAAGCACCCGCTTCACCGCGCAGCCGCACGGCGGCGGCGAGCGCCACGAGCGGCTCCCAGACCCAGACCTCGCACGGCTGCAAGGCCGTCCAGGTCCGTACGGCCATCGCCGTGACGCGGATGCCGAGCATGGACCCCGGACCGACGCACACGGCAAAGGCGCGGAGGTCAGCGAACTGCAGGCCCGCCTTGGCCAAGGCTTGTTCCGCGCAGGCGAACGTCGCCTCCAAGGCACCTTCTTCGGAATGCGCTTCCGCCACCCAGCGACCACCCTGCAACACGCCGACGCGCACGCCGTGACGGGCGGAGCCATCGAGCACGAGGCACGGTTCGGCGGGAGCCATCGAGATCAGCCCGGAGGCCAGCTCAGGGCGCGTCCACCGAGGAGGTGCACATGCAGGTGCGGGACGGATTCGCCGCCATCGGGACCGTTGTTGATCACGATGCGAAAACCCTTGGCGAGGTTGAGCTGACGGCTCAGCTCCGCGGCGACGAGCAACAGGTGTCCAAGCGTGGCTTGATCCGCGGCGGTCGCTTCGGCCACGCGAGCGATGGGCTGGCGCGGCACGACGAGGACATGGACCGGCGCCTGCGGCGAGATGTCATGGAACGCCACGCACACGGCGTCCTCGTGGATCAGCTTCGCGGGAATCTCGCGGTCGGCGATCTTCTGAAAAAGCGTCTTCGGGGTGCTCATGGGGAAGATTATAGCACGACGACCGTCAGACGGCCGCGGCCTTGGACATGGGCCGCATAAGCGTTCACGCATTCGACGGCCTCGTCGTAGGCCAGCCGGGCCTTGGGCGAGCGGGCCTTGGGGCCGACCAGGTACTGGTCCTGCAGGCCCACCACCCACAGAAGGACGTCCGAGGCGTCGCCGACCTGCCCGAGGGCGGCCTCGATACGTTCCGGAGCCCAAAGCGGCTCAAACGGCTCCGTACGGTGGTCGAGGACGGCAATGGCGGGGAGCACGGCCTCCGGGGCCAGGAGACGCAGCAGGTGGGCGGCCGCGTCGGCCAAACCCCGGGCGTCGAGGCCTTGGGCCGAAAACTCATCGGATTCAAAGACCCGCACGACGGCATCGACATCCCGCCGCAACGATGCCTCGGTCCCGACCAGGCTGGCCAGCATCGCGTTCAGCGTGCGCAGGCGGGCCGGGCGGGCGGGGGCGGCGGCAGCGGAAGTCACTTGGCTTTGCCTCCCTTGCGGAGCTGATCGATGGCCTTGGCCAATTCGTCGATGTCGCGGAACTCGCGGTAGACGCTGGCGAAGCGGACGTAGGCGATCTGGTCGACGGACTGCAGGTGCGTCATGATCTCCTCGCCGATGGCGCTGGAAGGGACTTCGTCCTCGAACTTGCGCTGCAGGCCTTCGACGATCTCGGAGATGAGCAGGTTGATGCGCTCGACCTCGACGGGACGCTTGTCGGTGGCCTTCCGGATGCCGGAGGCGATCTTGGTGATGTCGAAATCTTCGCGGGCGCCGTTACGTTTCACGACGACGAGGCCTTCGCGGACGATTTCCTCCATCGTGCTGAAGCGATGCGAGCAGGCCAAGCACTCGCGGCGACGGCGGATGGAGTGGTTCCCCTTGCCGAGACGGGTCTCCAGGACCTTCGTGTCTTCGTGGTTGCAGCGCGGACAATACATCGGTCAGAGGCGCAGGAAGTTCGCCAAAAGATCGAGTCCGTTCTGCGTCGCGAAAGATTCGGGATGGAACTGCACGCCCCAGATCGGCAGGTCGCGGTGCCGCAGGCCCATCACGAGGCCGTCGTCGGTCCACGCGGTGATTTCGAGGCAAGCCGGGAAAGTCTCGCGCTCGACGATGAGCGAGTGGTAGCGGGCCGCGTTGAACGGATTGGGCAGTCCCTGGAAGAGGTCGGTGTTGTTGTGGAAGACCGGCGAGGTCTTGCCATGCATCAAGTTCGGGGCGCGGAGCACGCGGCCGCCGTAGACGTGCCCGATGGCTTGGTGGCCAAGGCAGACGCCGAGCAGCGGCTTCTTGCCGGCGAAGGCGCGGATCATGTCGCACGACACGCCGGCTTCGGCCGGCGAACACGGACCCGGCGAGATCATCACGCGGTCCGGATTCAGCGCGAGCGCTTCCTCGACCGTGATCTGATCGTTGCGGAAGACCTTCTGCTGCACGCCGAGCTGGCCGAAGTATTGCACCAGGTTGTAGGTGAAGGAGTCGTAGTTATCGATGACCAGGAGCACGGGCTGACGATTTGCCTCGCTCGCCAAGGTGTCAAGGAGTCGCCCAAACGTGTGAACAAGTGCGAGGGCTCCGAAGTTGTTCGCAACCCTACTTCACAACGGCCGAAAGACGTTCGGCCTGAGGTGGCCAGCGAGGCGACGCGGCGCTCGACGACACCACCCGCTCCCCGCGTTTTTCGGAGCTTCGAACGGCTCCGATTGGGTGACCGTTTGGGCTGTTTTCACGGGGCAGTAGGTAAGGCCAGCCTCAGCCGACGAGCCCCCTACCGGGCAGGCCCGAAACCATTCACATCCAAGCGGGACACCCCCTCCCTGCGAGTACCTCGAATAGCCGCACAAACCCCTTGAAACTATGACTTTACAGAGCAAGGGGGGTGTGAATAACTATGGGCACGGCATGAAACAGCGCACCCTCGGAAAAGAAGCCTCGGTCAAAGGCAAGGCCCTCCACACCGGCCAGGAGGTCACCTTGACCCTCAAACCGGGTGCACCGAACACCGGTCTCGTCTTCCGCCGCATCGACCTTTTCGGCAAGCCCGAGGTCCGGCCGGTGTCCGAAATGGTCACCGATTTGGAGCGCAAGACGACCGTCTCCTCCGACGCCGTCAAGCTGCACACGATCGAGCACGTGCTCTCCGCGCTCAGCGGCATGGGCGTCGACAACGCCATCGTCGAACTCGATGCCTCCGAGCCGCCGATCGTCGACGGCTCCGCCCGTCCGTTCACGACGCTCATCCATCAATCGGGCATCGTCGACCAGTCCGACGAACGCGAAGTCTTCACGCTCACGCAGCCCATCACGATCAACGAGGGCAGCCGCTCGATCATCGCCCTGCCCTTCGATGGCCTGCGCATCACGTGCACCTCGGCGGATGACCGCGGCATCCACACGCAGCACCTCACGATCGACATCGATTCCGAGACGTACGAAGCGCAGATCGCCCCGGCCCGCACGTTCACCATCTACGAGGATATCGAAGAGCTCCTCAAGAAGGGCCTCATCCAAGGCGGCTCGCTCGACTCGGCCATCATCCTCAAGGGCGACAAGGTCGTCAGCAAGGAGCCGTTGCGCTTCAAGGACGAGCTCGTCCGCCACAAGATCCTCGATATCGTCGGCGACATCGTCCTCGCCGGCATCCGCCTCAAGGCCCACATCATCGCCGTCCGCCCGGGTCACGCGCTCAACGCCCGCCTCGCCGCCGCCGTACGCAAGCAGTGGCAGGAATCGAAGAACCCCAAGGCCAAGGCCGAACCGGCGAAGAAAGTCGATGCCCCGAAGGCTCCCGTCGGCAACGCCCTCGACATCCGCCAAATCCTCAACGCCCTCCCCCATCGCTACCCGTTCGTGATGGTGGACCGCGTGGTCGAGCTGACCGACGACTCCCTCGTGGCGATCAAGAACGTCACGATCAACGAGCCCTACTTCCAAGGCCACTTCCCGGGCCAACCGGTCATGCCAGGCGTGCTGCAGATCGAAGCCATGGCCCAGGCCGCCGGCCTCATCATGCTGCGCCGTGGCGCCGCCGACGAAGCCCCGAAGGTCGTGTTCTTCATGAGCGCCGACAAGGTGAAGTTCCGCAAGGCCGTGACCCCGGGCGACACGCTCGAGATCCGCGCCAAGCTGACGAAGGTCCGTGGCCGCATCGCCGCCGCCGACTGCGAGTGCCTCGTGAACGGCGAGACGGTATCTTCCGCCGAGCTCCTCTTCACCATCGCCGATTCGGTCGCCCAAGGCTGAAGCCCGGATGAGCGCCCTGATCCATCCCACCGCCATCATCGAGACCGGCGCCAAGCTTGGCACCGGCGTGCAGGTCGGTGCGTATGCGTATGTCGGGGCGGACGTCACGTTGGGCGATGGCTGCATCCTGCACCACCACGCTTCGGTCGAAGGCTACACGCAACTCGGGCCGCAGTGCGAGGTCTTCCCGTATGCCGTCATCGGTGGCCGCACGCAGGACCTGAAAGCCCGCCCGGGGAAGCCCGGGCTCAAGGTTGGCGCCCGGAACACCTTCCGCGAATACGTCAGCGTACACCTCGGCACCCAAGAGGGCGAATGGACCATCCTCGGCGACGACAACACCCTCCTCGCCTATTCGCACATCGCCCATGACTGCGTCATCGGCAACCACCTCGTCATCTCCAGCCACTCCGCCGTCGCCGGGCACGTCCACGTCGGCGACCACGTGAACATCGGCTGGAACGCGGGCATCCACCAGTTCTGCCGCATCGGGGACCACGCGATGGTCGCCGCCTGCTCGAAGTGCGTGCAGGACGTCCCGCCGTTCGTGATCGCGGACGGCAACCCCTGCGAGACCAAGATGATCAACGCCGTCGGGCTCAAGCGTTCGGGCTTCACCGACGAAGAGATCGCCACGGCCAAGGCCCTGCACCGCCTCTTCTACCGCGACGGCCTCAACACCGCCCAAGCCATCGAGAAGGCCCAGGCCCTGCCCGAAGCCTCCTCCCGCATCGTCCGCAACTTCGTGGCCTTCGCCCAAGGCACGAAGCGCGGTTTGGCTTAAGGTCAGTCGCCCTCGCGCACCCGCGAGCCCGGCAACTCCCCCAAAGGCTTGGGTGGCGGAAAAAGCCCGTTCGAAGCCTTCAGCGAACCTGCGAAGTCCCGATTGAGCGCGCTGCCTTCGGTCGGGACGCACCCCGACAGGGCAGCCCAGCTCAACGCAGCCAGCAGCAACGGCAGTGCCAGTCGAAGCATGACCATGAGCTATTCCTTGGGCAATACATCGAGGTCCAACCGCGCAGGGACGCCGGCGAGCTTCGCCAACTCCCGGCAGCTGTCCCGACGCAGCAGGTTGCTGAGTTCCAATCGCCTACCGTCTTTCAACACAATCAAAGGCCCGCCGCTGACAGTCCCCCGTAAGGCTTCCTTGCGGCGATACCAACGCACCTCGGCGACCTCAACCAGCAGGGTCTTGGCCTCCTTACCCCCGAATCGCCCGAACCGTATCGCCTCCTTATCAAAGGCGACGTAGTCGCTGCACAGCCAGGTCAGCAATATACCGCCGGCGAGACCCATAAGTCCCAAGAACGCGTATGCCCTACGCGCATTGACATCGTATTTCGCCTCGAACCCTAGTCGGTCGGCGAGGATATCCTCCGGTTTTCCTAGCAAGTCAGAGAGCGGACTAGCCGCGAGCAGCATGACCAGGCCGCTCGCGAAAAGAAACGCCGCAAACGACACGCCAAAGGAGGAATCAAAGTAAACGTCGGATGGCCGATGCGCTGCTTCCACGATGAACCAGCGATGCACCCCCCATAGCACCGCGGCAAAACCTACCGACAACACCAACCACCGAAGGACGTTCCTCCGACCAACCGCCTCATATTCACGGAGGAGTTCTTCGTCCGACTTGCCCGGGGGAACCTCATCGAAACGCCGAGGCATCAGCGGCCGAAGCAACCAAAAGACAAATCGCTCTTTCAGGTCATGCATGACCAAAGAAAAAGGGGCGCCAGCGGCGCCCCTTTCGACTTACGCCACGCGCTCGACGACGAGCGGCGGGATGTTCGGGCGCTTCGGGGCGAGGCGGTAGGCGTCGCGGAAATACGGCAGCGCGGCGTCGACCTTGGCCTCGTCGTTGTAATGGATCATGATCAGCGGCTCACCCTGCTTGACCTGCGTGCCGACCTTGCGGATCTCGGTGACGCCGACCGACGGGTCGAGCGTGCCGTCCTTGAGCGTGGCCAGGAGGCGCACGCCTTGGGCGATCTTGCCGGCGTCGATGGTGTGGACGTAGCCACGCTTCGGGGCCGGGAGCTTGCGGATGAACTTCGCGTGCGGGAACTTGGAGGGATCGTCGATCCAATCGGTCTTGCCGCCTTGGGCGCGGACCATGGCCTTGAACTTCTCGAGGGCGGAACCGTCCTTGAGGTGCTTCTCGACGGTCTGCTTGGCGGAGAGGGTCGAACCCGCGACGCCGGCGAGGCGCACGACTTCCATGCCCAGCTTGAGCACGAGGTCCTGCAGGTCTTCGGGGCCTTCGCCCTTGAGGAGACGGACGGCTTCAAGGACTTCCAAACCCGTGCCGACGGAGTCGCCGAGGGGCTGGTTGATGTCGGTGACGAGGGCCACGCACTTGCGGTTGAGCGAGCGGGCGACGCGCGTGACGATGCGGGCCAACTGCTTGGCCTGCTCGAGGTCGCGGATGAAGGAACCGTTGCCCCACTTCACGTCGATCACCAGGCCTTCGCAGCCTTCCGCGAGCTTCTTGGAGAGGATGCTGCCGGTGATGAGCGGCAACGAAGGGATCGTGCCGGTCTTCTGGCGGAGGGTGTAGAGGAGGTCGTCCGCGGGAGCGATATCGCTGCACTGCTCGGTGATGGCGCAACCGACGCGCTCGAGCTGCTGGCGGAACTGTTCGAGCGTCGCCTTGCCCTTGAAGCCCGGGATCGAACCCAACTTCTCGACGGTCGAGATGCAGAATTCCTCATCCTTGCCGTTCATGCCCGGCATGATGACGCCGGCGGCCGCGCCGAGCGGACCGAGCACCATGGAAGTCTTGTCACCCACGCCACCGGTCGAAACCTTGGCGATCTTCGGTTGGGTCAGGCGGTCGAGGTCGATGACTTCGCCGGAGAGACGGAGTTCCTCGGCGAGCAAAGCGGTTTCCTGGGCCGACATCTGCCGGAAGAAAATCGCCATGGCCAAAGCGGCCTGTTGCGCCTCGGGCATCTCGGCGTCCATGATGGAATCGACGATCTGCCGGATCTCGTCGGCGGAGAATTCGCCGCCATCGCGCTTCTTCTCGATGAGAGACGTGAAAGAAGGCTTTTCCTTCCTCCTGATATCCGTGATTTTGTCTGCCATAAGTGGTTCGAGTTAAAGTGGTTAGGAGGACGCCCTTTGGTAAAGGGAGACGGATTCCCTTTAATGAAAGTTTTTATTGAAAAGTCGAGCCAAAAGAGGCAAGCGACCCCCTCGCACCCCCTAAAGGCCTGCAAAAGTATTAAAAACGCCCTACAAAGCCTTGGCGGACCCAAGGCGACCCGCGGGTCGGATTCCCCTCTCGGCTGCCCGCCTTAGGCCAAATAACCGCGGTACAGGGCATCCTGACCGAAGACCTGCACCCGGGGGTCGACCAGCTGCCCCACGGCGCTCGAGGCCCACACCGGCGAATCAGGATTCCCGGTGAACATCGGGGCCACGTACGCGAAGAGGTAGTCCACCCGCCCCTCCTCCAACAAACCCGCGGCCAAGCGCGGGCCAGCTTCGACCATGACGCCCGTGACCTGTTCGAGGGCGCAACGGGCGATCCAGTTGGCCAAGAAGTCCTCGGGCCCGCCCGGCAGGCACCAGTAGGTCACGCCTTCGGCTTCATACCAACGGAGGTCCGCGGTGCGGACGGCGCTCTGCAGGCCCACGACCACCGTGCGGTCGTTGAAGACATCACGGAAAAGATTCAGGCCGGATTTACCCGCGGAGCGGAAATTGCGGTCCAGCACAAAGCGGATACCGCAGCGCTCACCTTCCGGCAACCGGGCGGTCAGACGCGGATTATCCTTCAGCAAGGTATCCACGCTCACCGCGATGGCCGGAAACAGCGCCCGCCATGCCTGGACGTTCGCCCGGGCGGCTTCCCCGGTGATCCACGGCGACATGCCCTCCGCCGGAACGAGGCGGCCATCGAGCGACGATGCGACCTTCAAGGCGATGAGCGGACGCTGCGCGACGATCCAGTGATTGAAGATGAGGTTGAGGTCCGTGCAGTCGGCGGCGAGCACGCCCTCCACGACGGCAAGCCCCTTGGAGCGCAGCAAGGCCAAGCCATGGCCCGCATGCGCGGGATTCGGATCCGTCGCACCCACCACGACCGTGCGGATGCCCGCTTCGACAATCGCGTCGACGCACGGAGGCGTGCGGCCATGCGTGCAGCAAGGCTCCAAAGTGACGTGCAGGATGGCGTCCGCTTTCGGGCGGCGACCCAGGTTGCGCAGCGCCATCACCTCCGCGTGGGGCTCCCCGGCCTTCGCATGGAAGCCTTCCGCGACGATCACACCGTCCTCGGTGATGACCGCCCCCACCATCGGGTTAGGATGCGTCCGGCCCCAGGCTTGCCGGGCGAGCTCCAAGGCTCGACGCATCGGGGGCTCGTGCGACATCGCCGGCGGCTTAGCGGTTGCGCTTGCGGGAGACCGCGGCGGCCTTGGGGCCACCTGGGGTCAACTGCGGCTCGGAATAGTAGCGGAAACCTTCGAGCTTACGGCGCTCGATGCCCCGACCCAAGAGGATCTCAATCTGCTGCAGGTGGTGCATCTCGTCCGGCGAATACAGCGTGAACGCTTCGCCTTCGGCGGAAGCACGACCCGTCCGGCCGATGCGGTGCACGTAGTCTTCGGCGTGCTCAGGGACGTTGTAGTTGATGACGTGGGTCACGCCGCGGATATCGAGGCCGCGGGAGGCGATGTCCGTCGCCACCATGATGGTGAACTTGCCGGACTTGAAACCCGCGAGGGCGGCGGCGCGTTCCGACTGCGAACGGTCGGCGTGCATCGTGGCGACGGGCGTACCGTGCCCTTCGATCCATTCGGCGATGCGGTCGGCGTCACGCTTGGTCCGGGTGAAGACGATGACCGACTTATAACCGCTCTTGGTCAGGAGCGCCAAGAGGAGGTCGTACTTCTGGAAGATATCGACCGGGTAGATGGCGTGCTCGACGGTGTCGGCGGCGCCGAGGCCCGTACGGACGTCGACGGTGACGGGGTCGCGCAAGGCCCAGCTGGCGATCTTGCCGACGCGTTCATCGGCCGTGGCCGAGAAGAGCAACGTCTGGCGATCCTTCGGGCAGTAGCGGACAATCCGGGTCACGTCTTCGATGAAGCCCATGTCGAGCATGCGGTCCACTTCGTCGAGGATGAGCACCTGGATGGAGCTCAGGTCCAAGATCTTCTGTTCGTGAAGGTCGAGCAGACGACCCGGCGTGGCGATGACGACATCGACGCCTTGTTCGAGGGCCTTGACCTGGATGCCGTAACCGACGCCGCCGTAGAGGAGCGCGGTCTTGGTGCCGAGGTACTTGCCGTATTTCTGGAAGTTCTCATCGACCTGCACGGCGAGCTCGCGGGTCGGCACGAGGACGAGGCAGCGGGGCTTGCCGGCGGCGGGACCGAGGCGGGCGAGCGTCGGCAAAGCGAAGGCGGCGGTCTTGCCGGTACCCGTTTGGGCGGCGCCGATGAGGTCGCGACCGGAAAGCACCACGGGGATGGCCTGCTCCTGGATGGGCGTGGGGTTCACGTAACCACAATCGGCGAGGGAGCGTAGGACTGGCTCGGGGAGGCCAATTTCAGTAAACGTAGGCATGATGTCAGAACAGAAAGGCGGGCGGGCTGGGAAAGGGGAAGAACAAATGAAGGAATTCTCCCCAGCGGGGCAATATTCGGCCTCCGAGGGCCCTCTTTCCGTCCGAGATTGACAGGCGGGGCGGTTTAACCTGCATTCAACACCCTTCCGCAAGGAAGACTGAACGGTGGTTGTAGCTCAGTTGGTTAGAGCACTGGTTTGTGGTACCAGGGGTCGGGGGTTCAAGTCCCCTCAATCACCCCACTTTCAGCCAAAAGGCCCGGAGCGATCCGGGCCTTTTCCTTGCGTGACCTGCCGGACCGGGCCCCTCCCCTTACTGGGCGCCCTTGGATTTGAAATACGTCTCGAGGGCCTTGCGGATCGCGCCTTCGAGTTCGTCGTCCAAGCGCTTCACCTCGGCATCCAGCACGGGGTCGCCGACCTCGGAACCACGGCGGAAAAGTTTCCCCTTCTCGAAGAGGTTCAGACGCTGGCCGTAGTAGGTGATGTAGCGCACCTTGAACTTATAGCCCGAAGCGTAGTTCTCGAGACTCACGCTGACCCGCTCGACGGGGTAGTCCGGCTTCACTGCCAGCAGCGCGGCGCGAACGTCCTTCTGGGCATCCTTGGATTCGCAGATGATGCGGTTATCCATGAAGCGGGCGTCTTCGAAGCCCGACTCCATGTCGAAGTGGACGCCGGCCTTGAGGCCATGGAACCCCGTGCCCGGGATGCCCGCATACATGACGACCAAGGTGATGAGCGTGACGCCCATCAACGAGAGCAACGTGACGATGGGGTTGGATTCCTTCTGGAGTTTGACGGCAGCCATGGGCGAGGGATAGCCCCCGCCCACGGCTGAATCAATCCAATAGAAACCGGCCGCGGCTTACTTGAGCGTCTGCAGGAAGGCCTTCACATCGGCCAGCTCCTGCGGCTTGAGGATCAGTCCCATGGGGGGCATCGGCGATACGCCCAACTGCTCGTAGCCCTTGGCCAAGACCTTGTTGGGTTCGACGAGCGAGTCATGGATATACGCGGGGGTCGCCCGGGTGGCGATGCCATCCAGGGCGGGCCCGATGGCGCTGCCCTTCCCCTTCACCATGTGGCAGTTCACGCACGCAGCGACGGGGTGCTTCCAGTAGATCTCTTCGCCCCGAGCGGCGACCCCTTCGGTCACCGGGGCTTCGCCGGCCACGGTCAGTTCGCAAAGCTTCACGTCGTCGAAGTAGATGTCGCCCTTGCCCACGTGGAGCAGGTTGATCGACGACCGCGTGCGCTTACCGGAATTGAAGACGACCTCGACCTCGACCCAATCGCTGTCGCGACCGATCGTGCTGGTCTCCGCGCGACCGATGTGGTCGTTGAGGCTGGCCTTGCCGCGGAAACCCTTGGTCTTGATCCAGGCGCTCAGGCGATACTCGGTGTCCGGCTTGATCGCCACGTCGGCGTAGAAACTGGTGTCGCCGTTGTCGCGGGTAACCCCGCGGATGGCGCGTTTGCCCGAGTGCACCATGGCGGGGTCGGTGACGACGTCCCACTTCGCGGCCTTGTTGGCCGGGGAGTTGCCGTAGTCGCGACGCTGCCAGCCGGCCGGCAAGGCGCCCGCGAGTTCCTCAAAACCAGGGTTAGGCAGGAGGTTCGGTCCTTCGACGAAGACCTGCGTCTGATGCTTCTTGGCGAGAACCTTGGCGGCTTCCTTCAACCACTCGTCGGACTGGACGATCGGGTCGGTCGCCAAACCGCGGACGAGCGTCTTGATCTCGGGGGTGGTGGCGAACTCGGCCAACTTGACCATCGCGGCCAGACGGGTCGTCGGGTCCTTGTCGGCGATGACGCCGGTGCCAAAGAACAAGCCTTGGGAAGCGGCCTCGTCACCGAGGGCGCGGATGGCGTTGCGGCGCAAGGCGGCGTCGGCCGAAAGCAAAGCCTTCTTGTGGGTTTCCCCGTCGAGCTTGCCGAGACCGTGGAGGGACCAAAGGGCATGGATGGCGGCGACGTCCGGCTGGGCAGCCGTCACGAGGGCGACGAGGGCGGCGGTGAGCGCGGTCTTCTTCCCTTCCACGATCAGCTGCTGGGCGCGGAGGCGGCCGTACTGCGTCGACCCCTTCAGGCCAGCCAACAAAGCTTCATCGGTGTTCGCTTGGGCGGGGCTGACCGCCGGCGACGTCTTGGAAACGATGCGATAGATGCGACCGCGGGAGTGATCGCGGATCGGGTTTTCGTGGGCACCGCCGACGCCCGTCTTGGCGTCGTAACCACCCCGGGACAGGCTCGGAGTCGGGTTGTGCTGGATGATGAAGTTCTGCCAGTCGGCGAACCAGATGGCGCCGTCGGGGCCGACGGAGGCGAAGACCGGCGACATCCATTCGTCGGAAGAGGCGACGATGTTGTAGCCGTCCTTGGCGACGTAACCGGCGCCCTGCGGAACGACGTTCATGAGGTTGATCAGCTTCATGGTCGGCTCGCAGACCATCGCGGCGCCCTGCAGGCGCGCCGGCAACTGGGCCGAGTAGATGAAGTTGGAGCCGGCGGCGGCGGTGTAGCCACCCATGACGTCCACCTGACGGAAGTTCGGGGTGATGGTGTGGGCCTGCTCGACGAGGTTGATCTTCTTGGCCGACATCACGCGCATCCCCTTCGGGGCGACGGTCAGCGGGATGCCACCATAGAAGATCGGGGCGCCGTTGGCGGTACCGCCGAAATCATCGCCCGCGGCGTTATTGCTCTGCGCCCAAGTGTTGTTGGTGAACTGGTGCTGGAACTCCAGGGCGGAGCCATCCGCCTTGAAGCGGTAGCTGCCTTGCGAGAAGCCCTTGCGCTGGCCACCGACCTCGCCGTTGAAGCCGCTGTAGCCGACCGCGCCCCGCAGCCAATTGTCGTAGCCATAGGACAAGCTGCTGGCCTGGGCGTGGGTGTCGTTGACGCCCCAGCCGGTCATGACCGTCTCGCGGACGTCGGCCTTGTCGTCGCCGTTGGTGTCCTTCAGGAACAGGAACTGCGGCGGCTGCGAGATCACGATGCCGCCGTTGGCGAACGCGAAACTCGTCGGGATGTTGAGGCGGTCGGCGAAGACGGTGAACTTGTCGGCCTTGCCGTCGCCATCGGTGTCTTCGCAGATGACGATCTTATCGTGGCCGGCGCCGTCCTTGGAGACGCCGTGGGGGTAGTCGCTGGTTTGGGCCACCCAGAGGCGACCGCGGTTGTCCCACGCGAACGCGATGGGCTTCATGATGTCGGGCTCGGCGGCGAAGAGCACCAGCTTCATGTCGGCCGGGACTTGCGTGCGCTCCATGCTGCCCTTCACGGAAAACGGCTTCTGGAGCGTCAGGGCCTGCGGACGACGCTCGTAGTTGGCGACGTTCGGATTCTCTTCGCGGACCTCGGGTTCACGCTGGGTCAGGAACTTCTCCCAGGCCGACACGCGGGCGGGGTTGAGCTTGGCCAGGAGATCCTTGCGGAAGCCCTCCGCGTTCACGCCCGCGGACAGGCGCAGCACCACGATTAACTTGCCGTCGGGCAACTTCACCTCGGCGCCAAGACCGGGGACATCGCCCTTGACGAGCAAGGCGTCGTAATAGCCCAGCGTGGCGGCGGAAGGCGTCGGGCCGGAGGCGTAGTCGAACCAGATGGCGTCGCGGCCGAGGGCGGCCATGTAGTCATGGAGCGAGCCCTTGGCGCTCTGCTCCGAACCGAGGGCGTCGAAATACAAGACGCGCAAGGCACCCTCGGACGGTTCGGCCGCACGCAGGGGGACCGACCAAGAAGCCAAGAACGTCAACAGAGCTAGGAAGACTCGCATAGGGGTATTCGCCCGAAACAATCCTTTTGGCGGGAGAGAGCAACCCGGAGAATTCGCCCGGCGTGTTTTTGTCGGGCAAACCCCAGCCGTTTGCCGTAATAATACAAAATGACGCCCTCCCCCGCCGGGAGTAGGCACAAAAAAACGGCGCCCATCGGGCGCCGTTCGAGAAGCGGACTGCAACGACCTCAGTGGTCGTGGTGGTCGCCACCAGCCGCAGGCTTGTTGTCCTCCGGAACGTCCGTGATGAGACATTCGGTCGTGAGGAGCAGGCCGGCGACGGAGGAAGCGTTGATGATCGCGGTGCGCGTGACCTTGGTCGGGTCGACGACGCCGGCGGCGACGAGGTCCTGGTATTCGCCCGTGGCCACGTTGTAGCCGTTGGCGCCCTTATGCTTCAGGAGGACTTCCTGGACGATATGGGAACCTTCGACGCCGGCATTGGCGCAGAGCGTGCGGAGCGGCTCTTCGATCGCCTTGCGGACGATCTGGGCGCCGATCTTCTCGTCGCCGACGAGGCTGTTGATCACGCCATCGATGGCCTTGACCGTACGGAGGAGGGCGACGCCGCCACCCGGGACGATGCCTTCTTCGACGGCTGCGCGCGTGGCGTGCAGGGCGTCGTCGACGCGGTCCTTCTTCTCCTTGAGTTCGGCTTCGGTCGCGGCACCCACGTGGATGACGGCGACGCCGCCGGCCAGCTTGGCGAGGCGTTCCTGGAGCTTTTCTTTATCGTAGTCGGAGGTGGTCTCGTCGATCTGGCGACGGATCAGCTTCACGCGACCCTGGATGTCGGCGGACTTGCCGGCGCCCTGGATGATCGTGGTGTTTTCCTTGTCGACGACGATGCGCTTGGCGCGGCCGAGGTCAGCGACCTTGACGGACTCGAGCTTGATGCCGAGGTCTTCGGTGATGAAGCGGCCACCGGTGAGGACGGCGATGTCTTCCATCATGGCCTTGCGGCGGTCGCCGAAGCCCGGGGCCTTGACGGCGCAGACGTTGATCGTGCCGCGGAGGCGGTTGACGACGAGGGTCGCGAGGGCTTCGCCTTCGACTTCTTCGGAGATGATGAGGAGCGGCTTGCCGGCCTTGGCGACTTCCTGGAGGAGCGGGAGGAGGTCCTTCATCGCGGACACCTTCTTCTCGTAGAGAAGGATGTAGGCGTCTTCGATGATGGCTTCCAGCGTTTCGGCGTTGGTCGCGAAGTACGGGGAGAGGTAACCCTTGTCGAACTGCATGCCTTCGACGACGTCGAGGGTGGTTTCGATGGTCTTGGCCTCTTCGACGGTGATGGTGCCGTCCTTGCCCACGCGGTCCATGGCTTCGGCGATGATGTCACCGATGGAGGAATCCCAGTTGGCGGAGACGGTCGCGACCTGCTTGATCTCTTCGCGGGTCTTGATCTTCTTGGAGATGTTGGCGAGCTCCTTGACGACGGCCTCGGTGGCCTTGTCGATGCCGCGCTTCACGAAGATCGGGTTCGCGCCGGCGGCGACGAAACGAAGACCTTCCTTGTAGATGGCTTCGCCGAGCACGGTGGCGGTGGTCGTACCGTCACCCGCCTTGTCGGCGGTCTTGGAGGCGACTTCGCGCACCATCTGGGCGCCCATGTTTTCATAGGGGTCGCTCAATTCGATCTCCTTGGCGACGGTGACGCCGTCCTTGGTGACCTTCGGGGCGCCGAATTTCTTGTCGATCATCACATTGCGGCCCTTCGGACCGAGGGTGACCTTGACCGCGCGGGCCAGGATGGAGACGCCGTTCAGCACCTTGCGGCGGGCGGCTTCATCGAACAGGATTTGCTTCTTAGACATGGTAGATGTGGTTTGAGAGGGTTAGGTGGAGGGGATTATTCGATGACGGCGAGGACTTCCTCTTCGCGGAGGAGGAGGTAGATCTCGTCGTTGAGCTTCACTTCCGAACCGGCGTACTTGCCGATGAGGACCTTGTCGCCGACCTTCACGGAGAAGGGGATCTTCTTGCCGTCCTTGTCGACCGCGCCGGTACCGAGGGCAACGACCTTGGCTTCCTGCGGCTTTTCCTTGGCGGAGTCAGGGATGATGATGCCGCCCTTGATTTCTTCGGCTTCCTCGATGCGCTGCACGAGCACGCGGTCGGCGAGGGGCTTTACGGTGATTTTGGTATTTTTGGCCATAGTGTGTTTGGGTAGAGTTTGCCCGGAGGGGCGTCAGTGAGTTTGCAGAAGAGATGCCAAAACGGTTTTGGCGGGGTTTAGCAACCGATTAAGGGGTTTTTCGGGGGTCGGCTAGGTCTTGACCCCCTTTGGAGGGCCTTGTTCCCACCTTTTCAAGGGACAGGCTGTCGCAGGGGGTGAGACAAGTGACCAAGGGGCCCGCTACCCCTAGTGCCCAAACTAGCCGATCTCGCCCGGCAAACCACCCTCGGGCTGCTTCAGCTGATCCCCCCACCCCAGCAACCTGGCTTGGGCCCCGTGGTGCTCGGCCTTGGGCTTATCGCCGCGCTCCATCCAGATTCGCGAAAGCGACGTATGCACATGGATGTCCTTCGCGCGGAGCGCCAAGGCGGCTTCACCCGCAGCCAAGGCATCGTCGAGCTGGCGCAGGGCAAAATGGACTTCGGCCTTGGCCAGCCAAGCCTCGAAGCAGGCTGGCTCGAGCTGCACGGCCGTCGCCAACTTGGCTAAAGCCGCCGCCTCATCGCCCACCGCAAAGTCAAACGAGGCTTCGGCGCTGAGGGCTTGCGCGCGTTCCATCGGGCTGGCGGTTTCCATGGCACCCAACTTGGCGGCGCGGACGATTCGTGCAAGCGTGGCTTTCACGCTTGGAAATAAGGCGAAGGGTCGCAAGTGTCGCCGGATTATGGATCCGCGCTACGCCCAACTGGCTGACGTCCTCTGTGGTTTCTCGACCCGCCTCAAGAAAGGCGAGAAAGTCCTCATCGACGTCGCCGAAACCCCCGAGGAATTCGTCATCGCCCTCATTCGCTCCGCCCGCCGACACGGGGCGGTTCCGATGGTGAACATCCAGCAGGCCCGCGTCTCCCGCGAGATGACCCGCGACGGCAACGCCGAGCAATTCAAGCTCTTCGCCGACCACGAGCTCGCCCGCATGAAGAAGATGCACGCCTACATCGCCGTCCGCGGGGCCAACAACATCTTCGAATCCAGCGACGTCCCCGCCGACCGCGCCCGCCTCCTCGGTGAAACCGTCCGTCCGCTCATGGACTGGCGCGTCAACAAGACGAAGTGGGTCGTGCTGCGCTGGCCGACGTCCTCCATGGCCCAACAGGCCAAGATGAGCACCGAGGCGTTCGAGGACTTCTACTTCCGCGTCTGCACGCTCGACTACTCCCGCATGATCCCGGGCATGGAAGCCCTCAAGCAAGCCATGATGGCCACCGACGAGGTGCAGATCACCGGCCCCGGCACCGACCTCAAGTTCAACATCAAGGGCATGAACGCCATCCCCTGCGGCGGCGAATACAACATCCCCGACGGCGAGGTCTTCACCGCCCCGATCCGCGACTCGGTCAACGGCGTGCTCCAGTACAACTGCCCGACCATCTATCAAGGCGTGTCCTTCGAGAACATCCGCCTCGTCTTCAAGAAGGGCAAGATCGTCGAAGCGACGGCGAACAACACCAAGCGCCTCAACGAGATCCTCGATACCGACGTCGGCGGCCGCTACATCGGCGAATTCGCCATCGGCTTCAACCCACACATCCTGAATCCGATGCAGGACATCCTCTTCGACGAGAAGATCGCCGGTTCCTTCCACTTCACCCCGGGCAAGTGCTACGAGACGACCGACAACGGCAATAAGTCCTCGATTCACTGGGATATGGTCTGCATCCAGCGCCCCGAATACGGTGGCGGTGAAATCCGCTTTGACGGGAAGGTCATCCGCAAGGATGGTATGTTCGTGCCTAAAGCCCTCCAAAAATTGAATCCTGAGTACCTCCTCGGCCAAAAGCGCTAAGATGGCCAAGTCCAAGCATAAGACGCCTTCGAAGCCCTCCCCTGGTTCGATCAAGCCCATCAGCGCCAACAAAGCGCAGACCCGCAAGGCCGCGCCCCGCGCGCAGCCCGAACCGCGGCGCAGCACCCGCGCCTCCCGCGATCCGGCCCGCCGGGCGCCCGCCACGGAAACCAAGCCGAACGAAAAGTTCAAGGTCCGCGTCTCCGACGAACAAGCCGCCGCGCGCGCCGACAAGATCGTCTCGGGCCTCATGGAAGGCGTCAGCCGCTCCCGCGTCCAGCGCGCGCTCGACCTCGGCCTGATCACCATGGCTGGCAAGGCCATCGACCGGCGCACGGTCTTGAATCCCGGCGACGAAATCGTCATCGAGCTCCCGACGCCCGAAGAGCCGACCGCCACGGCGGTGAAGATGAAGTTGGAAGTCCTCTTCGAAGACGCCCACCTCATCGCCATCAACAAGCCCTCCGGGCTGCTCACGCACCCGGTGCAGGGCTCCGATGAGCTTTCGGTCGTCCACGGCCTGCTCTACCATACCAAGGGCAAGTTGGCTCCCGCCGGCGGCGCCCCGCGCCCCGGCGTGGTCCACCGCCTCGACCGCGAAACCTCCGGTGTCATCGTGCTCGCGAAGACCGACAAGGCTTACCACAACCTGGTCGAACAGTTCTCCCAACGCACGGCGCAGAAGGAATACCTTTCGTTGGTCGACAAGTGCCCCCGCCTCCTGGGCGGCAGCATCGACGCCAAGATCGACCGCCACCGCACCGTCCGCGTGCGCATGGCCGTCCGCGAAGACGGCCGCGAGGCCATCACCGATTGGCGCGTCGAAGAGAAGTACGGCACGCAGGCCGCGCTGATCCGCACGTTCCCCCACACGGGTCGGACGCACCAGATCCGCGTCCACCTCTCGCATATCGGTCACGCCATCCTCGGCGACCGCACCTACGGCAAGTTCGACTACCCGGCCTTCGATGGCTGGCCGATGCCGCGCGTCATGCTGCACGCCAACCGCCTCACCCTGCTCCACCCGCAGACCGGTAAGCCGCTGACCATCGAAGTGGCGCCCCCCGCCGACTTCCTCGAGCTGCAAGACTGGCTCGGCAAGAAGTACGGCCGGAAGTCCTACACCGCGACCGGCGTCTAAGCACGTTCGGTTCAGAAACCCTTCTCGCCGGGCTTGGGCACCTTCTTCGGAGGCATCCAGTCCGCGGGCTGCGGCTTGGCGACGACCAAGGGCAAGGGGTCGCTGACGGCCTTCTGCTCTTGGGCGAGGCGTGCCAACATGTCGGCGATCCGCGGCGCGTGCTCGGGCTTACCTGCCAGGTCGGTGATTTCGGACGGATCGGCCTGCAGGTCGAAGAGTTGGGTCCGGTCAATCTGCGGGTAGCGGATGAGCTTCCAACGTCCATCGCTCAGGGCCCGTTGGATATTCCGATACCCAAAAAAGAGTTGGGGCCGGTGCGCCGCTGCGGGCGCGGCGAAGAGCGCGGTGAATTCACGTCCTTCGCTGGTCTTAGGGCCGGCGACCCCACAGACCTTCCCAAGGGTCGGGAGCACGTCGAAGAGGTAGCAGAGGGCATCCGTGCGCTGGTCCTTCGGCACGCCGGGGCCGGCGATGACCAACGGCACGCGCACCGAATGCTCATAGAGGTTCTGCTTACCGATGAGTCCGTGCGAGCCACGCGCGACACCCGAATCGGCGGCGAAGACGATCAGGGTGTTCGCCGCTCCGGGCGACGCTTCGACCGCATCGAGCACGCGGCCGATCTGCAGGTCGAGGAAACTGATGTAGCGGTAGTAATCCGCGAGCATCTGCTGGATGGCCGCCGGCTGACGCGGCCAAAGCAGGAGCTGCTCGTCACGAACCACCATCTCCCCGTTATTGAAGGGGTGCTGCGGGAGGAAGTTCGCCGGCAACGGGATCTTCACGGGGTCATAGTTGACCGGGAAATCGGCCGGCACGATGTGCGGGTCATGCGGGCCGTCGAAAGCCAAGTAGGCGTAAAAAGGCTTCGTGCCGTCCTGCGCCTTCACGAAAGCAATCACCTCATCGGTGGCTTCCTCGCAGAGGTGCTTGGGCGAAAGGCGTTGCGGCCCCATCTTGCCCGTCGGCAAGAGGTCGCAAATTTGTGCCTTCAGCGGGTTGGTCATCCCGCCGATGTACATCGACTTCGCGGTCTGAAACGAACGACCGACCGAACCGGGCCCGTTATGCCACTTCCCCGCGGCAAAGGTCGCGTAGCCCGCTTGGCCAAAGGCATGCGGCCAGGTCTCGTCACGGGTGAGCTTTTCGTCCACATGGAAATAGGGACGACCGGACAGCAGCATCGCGCGCGAGGGCACGCAGGTGGCGCCGTTGTTGCCGCCCTGCATGTAGGCATGCGTGAAGGACAGCCCACGCTTCACCAGGCGGTCGAGGTTCGGTGTCTTGATGACCGGGTTACCTAAGGCGGCGATGGTATCCGCGCGTTGGTCATCGGCGAAGATGAACACGACGTTGGTCGGCGGGGCTGCCTGGGCGGCAGCGGCCAAAGCCAAGAGGCCGAGCAGGAGGAAGCGGGGCATGCCCGTTTGATAGCCGATGATTGGCCCTAATCAAAACAATCCGAACTCACTCGGCCAGGCCGTGGTGACCGTCGGGCTTGAGATGCTCGGGATGATCGGGTTCGACGTGCACCAGCACGGCGATGACCTCCGGGTGCGACCGGAGGATATCGGCCTTGATGCGACCCGCGATGGCGTGGCCTTCGGCGACCGTCGCGGTCTCGGCGACCTGCAGGTGGAAATCGACCTCAAAGCGATCCCCCAAGCGACGGGCCCGGAAAGCATGGAAGCCCTTGGCTCCCGGCGCCGCCAAGATGTGTTCGCTGAGGTCCTTCAGCACGGCCTCTTCCGGCGCGGTGTCGATGAGGTCCAAGCAGGCGCCCTTGAACAGGCGGATACCCTCGGCGCCCAACCAGCCTGCCAAGACGAGGCCGACGACCTTATCGAGGGCGACCCATTCGGGATGCACGTTGGCGACCACCACGGCGACCAGCGCCAGCAAGGAGGCGATCGCGTCCGCCCGGTGGTCGGCGGCGTTGGCCAGCAAGAGACGCGAGCCCAGCCGCTCGGCCTGACGGCGGGCGAACTGATAGAAGATTTCCTTGATGACCAGAGCCGCCCCAGCCACCCAAGCGGCGGCGAGTTCGGGCTTCTTGACGGCTTCACCGGAGACGAGGCCGCTCAGCGACTGCCACGCCAGCCCCAGACAGAACAGCAGCACCAGCGAAGAGATGAGCAACGCCGCCAGCGTCGAAAAGCGATGGTGGCCGTAAGGATGGTCTTCGTCCTTCGGCAGGTGGGCCAAGCGTAGGCCAATGAGAGCCGCAATATCTCCCGCGATATCGACCAAGGAGTGGATGCCGTCAGCCACGAGGGCTTGCGAAAAACAGGTGAACCCGACGATCAATTTCAAACCCGCCAGGAAGATATTGACCGTCAGGCTGATCGCCACGGTCACCGTGCCCTTCCGCTGGAGGTCGTCGCTCATTTCTGTCCGCTATTGGCGCGGATGATTTCGGCTTCCTTCTTCCAATCGATCGAGATGAGTTCGGCCGAAGCGACCGCCGGGTCGGCGCGGAGGGCCGCCAGGACCTTCGGCAGTTCGGCCCACGGGGTCTTCTCGAGGGGCTCATGCCAGCGCTTCAAGGCCAGCAAAGCCTCGTCGGGCTTCCCGGCGACCGGCTGGGCGAAATCACCGCTCGGCAGCTTCACTTCCGCCGCTTGGTGCCCGGGTTTCAGTTTGAGCGCGATTCGATCGGCGAACTGGAAGGTGTAGTCCGTGACCGGACCGGGTTCGGCCAGAGCCGTCCCCGCAGCGTAGGTCTCACGGATCAAGAGGTACTCCTGGGCCATTTCGCGACCCGAGGCCTCGTAGTGGCGGCGACCACCGGTGACGATGGACCGTACCTTGGCGCCGTCCGGGCGGGTCTCCACGGACTCCCAAAGCACGTAATGCCCATAGAACCCCTTCGAGGTCACCGCAAAGTCGTACATCATGCCAGGGAGATTGAGCCCCTCGCGGACTTGCCGCTTCGCATCGCGCTTGGGCTGGCTGTTGGTCTGCACGACCCACAGGACGCCTACCCCCATGAGGGCACCGACCAAGAATAAGATCCATCGCTCGCGCTGACCCATGACCCCATCTTCACGACCACTCCGCAGGGGGCAAGGAGAAGCGGTCCGCCCGACGCCTTTACGGTTGGAAAGCGGGTTTCTTTGACCCAGAACAACCGGATGCCACAGGCCACCGTCGAGACCCGGGTCCGCTTCGCCGAAACCGACGCCATGGGGGTCACCTACCACGGCAACTACCTACCTTGGTTCGAGATGGCCCGCGTCGCCCTGCTCGACCAACTGGGCTGCCCTTACCGTGAACTGGAAAAGCAAGGCTACCTGCTCCCGGTCTTGGAAACCGGCCTGACCTATCACCGTCCGTCGCACTTCGATGACCGCGTCCGCATCACCGTCACGCTGGCGGAACGACCCCGAGCCCGCCTCCGCTTGACCTACAAGGTCGAACGCGGCGACGAAGTCCTGGTCGAAGGTTTCACCGTGCACGCCTTCGTCAGCCGCGACTTCAAGGCCATCCGCCCGCCGGACATCGTCGAAGCCGCCCTCGCCAAGGCCTTTGGCCCGGCCTGAACTTTCCCGATGAAAATTGAAGTCTTCTCGCTCGGTCCTTTCGAGACCAACGCCTACCTGATCACCTCGGACGACGGCCAAGAGTGCATCGTGGTCGATGCCCCGCAACGCTCGGCGACCGCGCTCTTGCCTCTGATTAAAGTCCGCGGGCTCAAGCTCACGCACCTCTTGCTCACGCACGGCCACTGGGACCACATGTGCGAAGCGCACGCCTTCGCCGCCGCCGGCGCGCAGGTCCTCGCCCACCGGGCCGACCGCGAGCTCATCGAGAACATCGTAGCCTACATGAGCCGTTACCTTTCGATGATCCCCTCGCTCACGGAGGACGACTTCAAGTCGGTCAAGGTCACGACTTGGCTGGAAGAAGGCTCCACCCTCGTCGCGGCCGGCAAGACCTTTGAAACGCGGCACGTCCCGGGTCACTGTCCCGGCAGCCTCCTGTTCTATTGCGCCAGCGATCAGGTAGCCTTCTGCGGCGACGCCATCTTCCGCGGCTCGGTCGGCCGGACCGACCTGCCCAACGGCAACTGGAACGAACTCCTGAACTCCATCCGTACGCGGGTCTACACCCTGCCGGACGAGACCGTCTTGCTCCCCGGGCATGGCGGGCGCACGACGGTGGGACAAGAGAAGCAGACGAATCCCTACGCCCGGCCTTGAGCGTGAATCCGCCCTGCCCGTTCCTGCCCTCCTGTGGACGCACCCTGAGTTGGCGCGACCTCGCGGAGCATCGGGAAGAGCGCGGGCCAGAGCTTTACATGCTCTGCCTGGAATACGGGCAGCAGCTCTGGCTGGAAGGCCTCCCCGCCCGGGCGTTGTTGGCAGTCGACAGAGCGCTGTACTGCGATGTCGCCGCGACGGATGAAGCCTTGCGCTACTACCCCTTGCCCTATGCGGCCATCCGCTGGCTGATCTCGCAACCGAGCGATGCTTTCACCGGCAATGCCCGGGTCCACTACCAACACCTCGCGGATCGGGTGCGCGGCGACCGGGCCGACATCAAGAAATGGCGCGCGTGGGCCGCTTGGGCGCTGGTCCGCGAGGCTCGCCCCGACCTGCCCAACGACCCCAATCATACGGTGCAGGAGCCGACGCATGCGGAAATCAGCGCCGGTCTCGCGGTCTACGGCATCGCCGGAGAAGCGGCGGTTTGGCAGGCCTGTCTGAGCGAATAGCCTTAGAAAACACAGAGACTAAACCCTATCTGAAAGGGTCTCTCTTGTTGACGCGGTCATTAGCGCGATGGTGGAGGACCATGACCCACTCCTACACCACCTACCTCCTCGGAGGCTCCAAAGGCATCGCGCTCGATGTCGCCAAACGCCTCGCCATCCAGAAACAGCCGTTGACCCTCATCGCGCGCGGGGCGAGCGAACTGACCGCGGCCGCGAAGGAACTCACCCAACTCGGCTCGCCCGAAGTTATCACGATTTCCTGCGACCTCAGCCGGGCCGACGGCGTCGACAAACTCTGCGCGCAGATCGCGGAAGACAACCGCCACATCCAGGGACTGGTCAACGCCGCCGGCTACTTCGCCCCTAAAGCATTCCTCGACCAAACCCGGGCGGACTACCGCCAGTACCTCGACCTCAATGAAGCCTTGTTTTTAACCACCCAGGCAGTGGCTAAAAACATGAAAGCCCACGGGGGCGGCAGCATCGTGAACATCGGTTCGATGTGGGCCAAACAAGCGATCAAGGCGACACCTTCGAGTTCCTACTCCATGGCTAAAGCCGGCCTCCATGCGCTGACCCAGCACTTGGCGATGGAACTAGCCGACCATAAAATCCGGGTCAATGCCGTCGCCCCTGCCGTCGTCGTGACCACGATCTACAAAGCCTTCATTTCCCAAGATAAAATCCCCGAAGCCTTGGCGGGCTTCAATGGCTTCCACCCGATCGGCCGGGTGGGCCAGCCGCAAGACGTGGGCGCGGTCATCGCTTTCCTGCTCAGCCCGGAGGCCGGTTGGGTCACTGGGGCGATCTGGGACGTCGATGGCGGCGTCATGGCCGGTCGGAATCAATGAGCGCCGCTGCACAGCATGAAAAAAGCCGAGGCACCTGCCTCGGCTTTTTCATGACCCGCCGAGCGAACGGAGCTTACTTGGTCATCTGAATCACTTCCGCCTTCACCTCGACCTCGACGCCTTCGGGGGTGGTGAACTTGGTCGACTCGCCCGACTTCACCGATGCCGTGGTCGTATTGCCATGCGTGACGGCGACGCCATCGATGATGGCCTTGTGCAACGTCAGTTCCTGGACCTTGCCAAGCTGGGCAAGGGTGAGGACTTCCCGCTTCGCATCGTAGGACTTGAGCGTCCAGCCATCGACCACGCGACCGATCTTCAGCCAGCGACGGGCACCGGAGATATCTTCAACGGAATAGAGCCCTTCCGCCGGGATCGCCGAGTGGAAAATGGGCATGTTGGACTTCTGGCGAGCGGCTTCCTTCTGCTTGCGACGAAGTTCGTCGGGATTCTGGGTCGCCGGGTCGGCCTTCGTCTTCACCTGCGTATCCATCTTCAGGGCAATCGCCCCATCCGGCCCGACGGTCGGGGTGACGCTGAAAGTGATGCCACCGTCGTTGCTGCTCACGCCGATCGTCGCCTGCTTGCCGGAGACCGCGACGGCCGTCGGGGTAGCGATGGTCTCGACCTTGCCGCTGGCATCACGCTTGGTAAAAGTCGTGGTTACCTGCACGTGGGCGGGGGGGGCGACTTCTTGGCTCCAACCCTCGAGAGGTAGGCTAGCCAACACAACCAGGGCAGCGAGGCAAGGGAGGCGCATAGGGAGAGAGTGGGTTACAAGTGTAACCCCAAGAAGCCCAAAAGTTCCACCCAATGGGGCTTATTTAAGCGCCTTGAAGACCAGGGAGGCGTTATGTCCGCCGAAGCCCAGGTTATTCGAGATGGCCACGTTGACCGTCATCTTGCGGGCCTGGTTCGGCACGTAGTCGAGGTCGCAATCCGGGTCGGGATTCTCGAGGTTCATCGTCGGCGGCACCATGCCATGATGGATGGACAAGGCACAGACGGCGGCTTCCACGCCACCCGCGGCACCCAGCAGGTGACCAGTCATGGACTTGGTCGAGGAAATGGCGATCTTGGGAGCCTGTTCGCCGAAGACGCGCTTGATGGCCAGCGTCTCGCAGCGGTCATTGATCGGGGTCGAAGTGCCGTGGGCGTTGATGTAGCTCACCTCGGACTTGGCGATGCCCGCTTCGGACAAGGCACGATTCAGGCAGAGCGCGAGGCCCTTCCCTTCCTGATCCTGGCCGGTGATATGGTACGCGTCGCAGGTAGCGCCGTAACCGGCGAGTTCGCAATAGATGCGGGCACCGCGGGCTTGCGCATGCTCGAGGGACTCGATGACGAGGACGCCGGCGCCTTCTCCCATGACGAAACCATCGCGGAGCTTATCGAACGGACGCGACGCCTTTTCGGGCGTGTCGTTGAAGTCGGTCGACATGGCCTTCATGTTGCAGAAACCGGCATAACCCAGGCGGGTGATGGCCGCTTCCGAACCACCGGAAAGCATGATGTCGGCGTGACCGTCACGGATGTGGCGCATGGCTTCGCCGAGGGCGTGGGAACCCGAAGCGCAAGCGGAGACGACCCCGTAATTGACGGACTTGGCCTTGAACTCGATGGCCACGACGCCGGAGGCGATGTTGGCGATCAAGGAAGGAATCGTGAAAGGCGAAACGCGGCTCGGGCCACGCTCGATGAGTACCCGGGCTTGGTTCTCGATGGTTTCCATCCCGCCGATACCGGAACCGATGATCACGCCAAAGCGTTCGGCATCGAGCTTGGTCGTATCGACCTTGGCGTCTTCGATGGCCATGCGGGAAGCGGCGACGGCGTACTGCGTGTAGCGGTCGTTACGCTTGGCCTCCTTCGGGTCCATGAACTTACCGGCGTCGAAATCGCGGATTTCCGCGCCGACCTTGGACGGGAAGTCCGTCGGGTCAAAACGGGTGATACGGGAGATCCCGGAACGGCCCTTGATCAGGGCGTCCCAGAAACTCGCCGTGTCCGGACCGAGAGCCGACAGGCAACCGATGCCGGTGACGACTACTCTGCGGGGCTGGCTAGCGGTGCTCACAGGTACGGGCTAAAAATAACCCGTGGGAAATTACTTGGTGGCGTTGGCCTTGATGAACTCGATGGCGTCGCCCACGGTCTTCATGGAGGCGGCCTTGTCTTCCGGGATCGAGGCGATGCCGAACTCGTCTTCAAAAGCCATGATGATCTCGACCAGGTCGAGGGAGTCGGCCTTGAGGTCGGTCTGGAAACCGGCGGCAGCGGTGACCTGCTCAGGGTTCACGCTGAGCTGCTTGACGATGATGTCGGTGACGCGTTTTTCGATGTTTTCAGGCATGGTAAAGTGGTGATTAGGAGTGGGTTCTGGGTGTCAGATGGCCATGCCTCCGTCAACCGAAAACACCTGACCGGTGATGTACCCCCCCTCTTCCGAGGCAAGGAAATCGACCATAGCGGCGATATCGGTGACCGAGCCAAAACGACCCAGCGGGATGACCCCGAGGATCTTCTGCTTAATTTCGTCGGAAAGCTCCCCCGTCATGTCGGTGGTGATGAAGCCCGGAGCGACGGCATTGGCCGTGATGCTGCGGCCCGCCAGCTCGCGGGCGAGGGTCATCGTCAAGCCATGGAGACCGGCCTTGGCGGCCGCGTAGTTGGCCTGCCCGGCGTTACCCTGCACGCCCGTGACGGACGAGATGCTGATGATGCGCCCCCAGCGCTTCTTGGTCATCGGACGGACGAGGCCCTTCGTCCAATAGAAGGCGGAGGAAAGGTTCGTGGAGATGACGTCGTTCCAGTCCTGCTCGGACATCGCCATGACGAGCTTGTCACGGGTGATCCCGGCGTTGTTGACGAGGATCTCGACGGCGCCGAACTCGGCGTTGATCTGCTCGCAGGCCTTGGCGACCGCGGCGGCGTCGGAGACGTCGACCTGGAAGGCCTTGGCCTTCCAGCCCTTGGCGAGGATGTCGTTGGCCACGGCGACGCAGGTCTCGGATTTCGAGACGCAGAGCACGGTGTGGCCATGCGAGGCGAGGCGTTCGGCGATGGCCTTACCGATACCGCGACCGGCACCGGTGACCAAAGCTACCCGAGGATTATGCGTCAGTTGCATCGCCATGGATGTGCAGGTAAAACGCCTACGAGGCAAGTGGCGAAAACAGGTCCAGACCCCGTTTCTTGGCGGAATCGGGGTGGAAAGACCGCAACGCAGGTTCAGTAAACGTCGCGCTGGTAGCGGCCGTCCTTCTTGAACTGCTTGACCCAATCCACCGCGGCTTCGGGCGTCAGCCCACCCTGCTCCGCGACGATGGCATGCAAGGCGGCATCGACATCCTTGGCCATGCGCTTGGCATCACCGCAGACATAGAAATAGGCACCCGCCTGGAGCCACTGCCAGAGTTCGGCGGCGTTTTCACGCATCCGATCCTGGACATAGATCTTGGCCGCTTGGTCGCGGGAGAAGGCGAGGTCAAGGCGCGTGAGCACGCCGGACTGCAGGTAAGCCGCCCATTCGTCGGCATAGAGGAAATCGCTGTCCTTGCGCTGGTCGCCGAAGAAGAGCCAATTCTTGCCCTTGGCCCCGCGGGTGGCGCGGTCCATGACGAAACTACGGAACGGCGCGACGCCGGTGCCCGGGCCGACCATGATGACGGGGACGTTGTCATCGGCCGGTAGGCCGAAATGGGAATCCGCCACGAACACGGGGACGTCGGGCTCATTCAGGCGGGCCCGTTCGGAAAGGTAAGACGAGCAGACGCCCTCGCGCCGGCGGCCATTGGTTTCATAGCGCACGACGGCGACCGTCAGGTGGATTTCATCCGGATACCTCGAGGGGGCCGAGGAAATCGAATACAGGCGCGGCATCAGCTTGCGCAGGAGCTCGATGAACTCCTGGGCGCCGAGCTTGGCGGAAGGATGCTCCTCGAAGAGGTCGAGGAACTCGCGCTGCTCCATCCAAGCCTTCTTCTTCTCCGGATCGGTTTCGGCGATCGCGGCGGCCAAACGGGCCTTCTCGCCGGCGTCGGTCGCGCGGTCATGCAGGAGCTGCGCGAACTTATAGGTCGGTCCGTTCAGGGACAGCCGCTTGGACAGCGCGAAGCCGAGCGCGACCGGGGTCGGGTCCTTGGGAATGGTGACCTGCTCGTCGCCGGTGAAGCCAGCGGCTTTCAGCACCGCCGCGACGGTCTGCGGGTTGTTGGTCGGGTACACCCCGAGGGAATCACCGCACTTGTAGGTCAGGCCGCTGCCTACCATGGAAACCGAAAAGTGCTGCGTATCCTTTTGGCTGGAGGCGGCGCTGAGGCGGCGCCGGTCAACGAGGCGAGCCGGGAACGGGTTGTTCTTGTCGTAAGGAGCGGACATGGCGAAGCGGCAGGATGCAACCAACCCCACCCGGCCAACAATCCTAAAAACGCCGGAGGGCTACTTCCAAATCTTCACCCAGTCGACTTCCACGTCATCCGGCAACTTGGCCGGCAGGAGGTCCTTACGTTCAAAATCCGAAACCCAATGGCCCAGGAAAAGATACATCGGTTCCTTCACTTCGGGCTTATCGAGTTTGTGGACGAGCTTGCCGTTGAAATACCAAGCATATTGCCGATCGGTCCAAAGGAAGCCGTAGGTGCAGAATCCTTTCGAAACCTGGCCGGGCTTGTGGTTGAGGTCGGTTTTGATCGGGCGCAGTTCACGCACGCCCTTGGAGTCGCCGATCTTCGCCCAGGGGATGAGCTTGTCTTCTCCGAAGCATTCGAAAAGCAGCGCCGCCGCGGGCGGCTCGCTGGCGGCCTTATTGCGGACCACGAAGGCGCCATGATGGCCCTTGGTCGCGGGGAAACGGATCGAAGCCTCGAAGTACCCCTGCTGTTGCGTGAACTTCTCCCGGGTGCTCAGGCCGCTACCCTGCCAGCCATCGGGGCGCTCGCGCATGGAAATGACCAGCTTGCCATCCTTGATGGAGATGACCTGCCGATCGCCCTCGTACGTCCATTTGGTCTCGTCGATCGCGGGGTCCTTGAACTCATCGGACCAGACCAACTTCATGGCCGAGGACGGTGGGTTCGCCCACAGGGCGACGGACATCAGGCAGAGGGCGAACAGCGACTTCATGGGCATCATCGGTAGACCTTGACCCAGTCGACCTGCAGGGCCTCGGGCGGATTGGCGGGATCGGGGAAGGATTTGATGATGCCACCTTCGGGGGTGTGATGGATGAATTCCACATACATCGGAATCATCGGGTTGGCCTTGATGTCCTGCCGGTGGACCTGCTTCCCGTTCACGTACCAAGCGAAGTACTTCGGCGTCCAATGGATGCCGTACGTCTGGAATTTCCGGTAGGATGCGCCCCCGTCGAAGTTGATGTCGTGCTTCAAGGGGCGGAGCATGCGGATGCCGCCACTGTCGGCGACCTGCGTGGTCGGCGAGATCTTGTCATCCCCCCAACCTTCGAAGAAGATTCGGGCGGACGGCGGTTCATCGAGGCTCTTGTTGCGCACCTCGAAACGGACGGCGCGACCGCCGGTCTGGATCATCCGGATCGACGCCTCGAAATACCCTTGAGCCTGGGTGAACTTATTGGCGGTGCTGATCCCGGTGCTCTGCCAGTAGGTCGATTCCTTGCCCGGCAACATAGCCAGCACCAGCTTGCCGTCCTTGATGCTGACGGACCCGGCGTTGCGGTTGTGGATGTTCCACTTGGTCTCATCGATCGCCGGGCCATCAAAGTTCTCGGTCCAAACCAACTTCATGCCGGTATTGGGCGCAGCCCAAACGGACGAAGCCAAACAAGCCAGCAAGACGGGAAGGAGACGCATGGGGTTGGCGAACACCCAATCAAACAAGGCCATTCCCCGCAGAAGGCAAGCGGGTTGGCCGGCTTAATTCTCGAAAATCATGTCGATTTCCTTGCGGGACAGCGGCCGGCAATCCCCCGACGGCATGCGTCGCAGGACCAAGCTGCCAATTTGGAAACGCCGCAGCACCTTCACATGGAAACCGAAAATCTCGAACAGACGGCGGATTTCGCGCTTTCGTCCCTGGTCGAGGTGGACCTCCAACTGGGTGGGGACATCCGGATTGCGGATGACCTTCTTGAACTTCAGGCGCTCCCCTTCCTCCACGGCGCCCTTGAGCAGGCGCGGGGTGAGCTTCGGGTCGTAGTCTCGATTCAGGTGAACCTCATAGCGCTTCACGACGCCCCCGGATGGGTGCATGACCTTGTTCGCCAAGGCACCATCGTTGGTGAGCAGCAGCAGCCCCTCGGAATCCTTATCCAAACGACCTACGCAAAAAAGGCGGAGCGGCGCGTATTCGGGCGGAACCATCTCGAAGACCGTATGGCCGCCGTGGGAGTCGTCGTTCGTGCAGAGGAAGCCCTTCGGCTTGTTCATCATCAGCACGACCGTCCGGGCGAGCGGCTTGATCTCGCGACCTTGGCAACGCACGACATCGACCGCCGGATCCACCGGTTGGCCGGTGGCGGCGACCTTGCCGTTGATCAGGACTTGTCCGTCCGCCACCAGGCGTTCCGCATCCCGACGGGAGCAGAGCCCCGCCTGGGCGAGGAACTTATGGATGCGCATGGGACCTTCGGACACGGACAGACGACTAGACCCTTCCGGGGGCGGAGGGCGAGACAATCAATGCAGGGGCGAACGATAACTTTTCTCGCCCTCCCCGCCCACAGCCCCCAAATAGGAACCATGCGCCTCATCGACGGCAACGCCACCGCCCAGCAAGTCCTCGCCGAAGTCAAGGCCCGCGTGGACAAACTCGCCCCGCTCGTACCCCATGTCGCCTTCGTGCGCGTGGGTGACGACCCCGCTTCCGTTTCCTACGTCACCAAGAAGCAGAAGACCGCCGCCGAGGTCGGCATGCGCGCCAGCCTGCAGCTCTTCCCCGAAACGGTCACCAAGGAAGCCTTGTTCGCTCACCTGGATCAACTGAACGCCGACCCTTCGGTGCACGGCATCCTGATCCAAGCCCCGTTGCCCAAGCACCTCCCGGAAACCGAAGTCTTCAACCGCGTGTCGCCCGATAAGGACGTCGACGGCTTCGGCACGCAGAGCATCGGTCGGCTCGTGCAGGAACTCCCGGGCGCCTTTGCCGCGTGCACCCCTGCCGGCGTCATCGAGCTCCTGCGCCGCTCCGGCGTGGAAACCGCCGGCAAGCACGCCGTCGTGGTCGGCCGTTCGCTCATCGTCGGCAAACCGGCGGCGGTCCTCCTCCTCGCGAAGGGCTGCGACTGCACGGTCACCATCGCCCACTCGCGCACCAAGGACCTGGCGGCCATCGTTCGCCAAGCCGACATCGTCGTGGCGGCCATCGGCAAGCCCCGCTTCATCACCGCCGATATGGTCAAGCCCGGCGCCGTGGTCATCGACGTCGGCATCAACCGCGTCCCCGACGCCACGAAGAAGACCGGCTACCGCATCGTCGGAGACGTCGATTTCGATGCAGTGTCCCCGCTCTGCGCGGCCATCACGCCGGTCCCCGGAGGCGTTGGTCCGATGACCGTGGCCATGCTGATGAAGAATACCCTCGACGCCTGCGAACGCGCTCAAGCCCGTGGCTGAGGTCAAGCCACCCCCCCTGACCCTACCGCCGGCTGGCTTTTGGTGGCGCTCGTTGGCTTTCCTCGCGGACTTCATCCCGCTCATCCTCCTGGGACTCTTCCTCGCCGGGCATCTCGCCGGGGATGAGCTCCAGACGGCGCGGGCCAAGAGCGACCAGTACCAGGAACGCTTGTTCAACCTCTACGAGCAGGCCTTGACCAAGCCTTCCGCGCGGGCCCAAAGCACGTTGATGAATGCGATCCTGCACCCCGCCGAGGAGGACATCCAAGCCACCGTCGACTGGCACGTCTTCCAAGGCGAAGTCTGCTTCTTCGTGATGCTGCTCGGCCTCTTCCTGCAGGAGTGGCTTTGGCGCGGCCAGACCTTGGGCAAGCGCATCTTCAACCTCCGTACGGTCGACCACGCCACGCAAGCGACGCCCACGTTCATGGCCTGCCTGCTGCGCTCGTTCTGGAAAGCGGCGTTCGTGACGCTCTACAATCCGATCACCCTCGTCATCGGTCTCATCAATTTCCACGTGCCGCTCTTCCGCTATGACCGCCGCAGCTGGCACGACATGCTCTCCCGGACTTACGTCAC